>Ga0315289_10001574_pt1 | contig 35568 bp, 23 predicted proteins | sample YL17G11_40_MG_FD_203452 | JGI IMG/M metagenome (GOLD analysis project Ga0315289, IMG submission 203452) | Sediment microbial communities from Yellowstone Lake, YNP, Wyoming, USA - YL17G11_40 | ecosystem: Environmental > Aquatic > Freshwater > Lake > Sediment | place: USA: Wyoming | collected...
CAAGGCACAGATAAAACGACGTTCATCATACCGGTCGAAACCACGTTCTGAGGGACTCTTCGCTTTTCGCATGAATCCTATTGTACACGCGAAGACAACCATTCCTGTGAAAACTTTTGGTCACCTATTTAGGTTGAAAAACGGTGGGCTTCAAGAGGCTGTCGTCCGGACATGTCTTCTCCACAGAGATCTGACCTTGCAGGCGGCGCTTGTGATGGTGGAAATGCAGACACCTGACGATCTTCTCTATGACCCTATTGATGCGCACGCGATCAAATCCCATGAGTAAGGATTGCATGTTTTCAGGAACGGGGCTTCCATCCTGAAACTCGACGGTGCCGTTCAGGGCAAGTCTCTGAAGCAAGTCAGAGTCCTCCCTAAGTCGAGCCCTCAGAGCTTCGCTGCGGGCGAAGCTCGATCCAACGACCTTCCGGTGCCACAATGCCCACTGCGCGTCGCTCGGTTGGAGAGAAGACGCAATCATCAGCCTGAAGTACTCATCATCCGGGTGGTAGGAATGGTTACATGTTTTGCAGAGGGGCACGGTGATAGTGTTCTGCGGGTGAGGTTTCAGAAACAGACATTGCGGCGGAACGTGTTCGCGCGTCATCTCGCCCGACGCGCCGCACAAAGCACATTCACCAGTTTTCTTTGTCTTTGCTGTCTTCCTTGCCATCTGTATTTCTATCCTGGGGACCGAAAGCGTGTTCTTCGTCTCGGTTCGTCGATGTTATTCTGCCGGTGAAGAGCAGAACGGGCAAGAGAAAAGCAACGGGGAAATCTGGGAACGCCATACTCTTTTTCGGGATCGGGATAAATAAGCTGTCCCCCGAACCATCCGTTGAAAACGCACGTGACACCTTCGGTTCTCTCAAACTCGAGGACAGGGACCAACACGCACAGGTCCTCGCTGCCCGGAGGCAAATTCATGCTGATTCCCGGGCGTGCCGCTTTGGCTCTACCCGTACACCCGGCGCATCTTTCATGCCCCACGACCAAACTCAGTGGTCGGCGAAGCGGGTCCACTGGAGCAACCTGTTAGATCTCGCCTTGATTGTTGTGGCCACCTCGGTCGGCAAGACATTTCGTTATGCTGCAATAGTTGAACTCGTCGATACACTTGGCAAGCGTCTTACGTGGGCTAGGGCTGACAAGTCCACTGAATCGGCTCTGACAATAAACCAGAAAATCGTGGTACCCGGTGCCACTACGGGCAAAACGATAGTTGGGCGGGGTCCAGAAACCTGACCGAACCACCTGGAGGTGATGATAGTCTGCTCTCGGAGTGTGCCATCCGCTGATAGCGCTGTCCCACATCAGGAACACACGTGGGTTAAGCAGGTGGAGGACTTTGGCCGCCCCGGTAAACTCAACGCCGTTGACGGCTGCAAGCCTGTCAAACGAGTCGGAGATCATCTCACGATACTGGTCGAAATTGACACTGGCGAAGTCGGCTCGCGCCAGAGGCTGAAGCTGGTCTGAGAGGTTTTGGAGTAGCGCTTCGTAGGCGGGCAAATCGAAGCTGGTGATGACATACCGGAATCGTGCAAAGTTCCAAGTCGAGAGAAAAAGGAGATGCGCTTCCACAACAAAATTGGCCTTGATAAGATCGAGTACCCTGTAGTAAATGTTGCCGCGCATGCTCTCGGTGCCATCGAATGCATTTATTGTCCGTTCGAACTCGTCTTGTGTCATGGTACCCTCCGAGGTCTGACAATAACAATGCGGTCTGCCTAAAGCGCGACACGCGTGCAGGCGAACACCGCCGCTCAGCTATATCTGGAAACGCGAGCGACGTAGGAGCGGACGCTGCAAGGCGTTCGCTGCAGCGGTTTGTTAGGCATCCCGGAGCAACTCTGCTGAGCCACTCCACTCGTCGCTGTATAGGCCAGACGCTTCATCTGCCGGAACCCTGAGGCAAAGGAGGTCCTTGATCTCTGTAATACGTTTCACAATCCGCTTCGCATTTCCGAGTGTTATCTTCCTCTCGACTCCGGATTTCGGCTCCTTAGCCTGCCAACGGTCGTACTCCTCCCGCGTCCAGACATACGACTCCTTCACAAGCTCAGGTTTGGCATGGGCAATTTCGTTTCGAAACTTCGCCAGCCAGCGCGCCGTCGACCACGGTTCCCGGTTCGAGTCGAAGGACACGCCAAGTTTGTCGCAGATTAGACGAAGCTTTGCGATAGGACTTGCGTTTTCAAAGTCCTTCCAATCAGTAATTACTCGCTCTCCGACTGCGTTGCAGATGGCTTCCACTGCGAGACCTGACAGAGTCAGTGCGGTAAGCTCCGCATAAAACCAGCCCGGCTTCTTGCTTTCCGCGTCTTGCAGCGCCATTCGTGCCGCACCGAGTAGCATGTGGTGTGCCGAGAACCTGCGTTCACGGGAGACATTGAGATGTTCGGTCATAGAGTTCCCTTCTGCCTTTGCGGCGGTCTCTTTCGGCCGCGCGGCGTCGATGGCGTCGTCCGCCTTGTCGAGGCTGGTGATGAGTCGATCGACAAGGACGGCTCTCTCTATCGGCGGCAGTTCCAAGGCCTCCCTGAGCAGCTCTTCTGACTTAGGCTTCATACGATATCTCCAACGCAACGCCATAGTGGATTGTACCCTCCCATCGCCAGCCCATCAAGGAAGTCCGGATTTGTGGGCTGCCGCTTGCAGCCGACAGGCACTTCGGCTATAAGAAGTCCCTCTTTTGGAGTTCGGATGGTGCATAGCAGATAATGGACGAGGCTCAACATGCGATATAGCCAGATGCTGGTGCCGACCGTTAAGGAGGTACCGGCCGATGCGGAAATTACCAGCCACAAACTGATGATCCGGGCGGGGTTGATCCGCAAGGTGGCCAGCGGCACGTACACCTACCTGCCGCTCGGGTGGCGGACGCTCCGGAAGATCATCGAGATCGTCCGGGAGGAGATGGACCGGTCCGGGGCCCAGGAAGTGATCGTGCCGTGCCTGCAGCCGCTGGAGCTCTGGCACCAGACGGGGCGAGACGTGGATTACGGCGAGACCATGTTCCGGCTCAAGGACCGGCACGAGCGCTGGAACGTGCTCGGCCCGACCGCGGAAGAGGTGTTCACCTTCCACGCGGCCGCCGAGATCAACTCGTACAAGCAGTTGCCGATCAATCTCTATCAGATCACGCCCAAGTTCCGCGATGAGTTCCGGCCGCGCTTCGGCGTCCTGCGGTCGCGCGAGTTCATGATGAAGGATGCGTACAGCTTTCACGACAGCCCCGAGAGCCTCGATGTGACCTACCGGGCCATGTACGACGCGTACTGCCGCGTCTTCACACGCTGCGGCCTCGCATACGTGATCGTGGAGGCGGAATCCGGCGAGATGGGCGGCTCCGGCTCGCACCAGTTCACGATTCCCTGCGCGTCCGGCGAGGACACCATCGTTTACACGGCGGATGGCTCCTATGCCGCCAACCTGGAAAAGGCGGCCGTCGATCCCCTGCCGAAGGAGCCGTCGCCCGGCCCGGTCCCCGCGCCTCAGGACGTGCACACGCCGAACGTCGGGAGTATCGAAGCGGTCTGCGCGTTCCTCAAGACGCAGCCGCGGGACATGATTAAGACGCTCATCTTCAACGCCGGCGGCAAGCCGGTGGCGGCCCTCGTGCGGGGCGACCACGAGTTGAACCCGGAGAAACTTACCCAGGTGCTCGGCGGGGCGCACGTGGAACTGGCCAGTCCGGAGATCATCGAGCGAGTGACCGGCGCCAAGGTGGGATTCGCAGGGCCGGTGGGACTGGCGGGCCGGGTGTTCAAACTGGTCATCGATCACGCAGTCGCAGCAATGGCCGTCGGCGTCACCGGCGCGAACAAGACCGATTACCACACGAAGAACATTGTCCCCGGGCGGGATTTCCCGCTCGCAGGAGACAACGTCGTGGTGGCCGATATCCGCCTCGCCCAGCCCGGCGACACGCGCAACGGCGTCCCGCTGCTCTTTCGCAAGGGCATCGAGGTCGGCCAGGTGTTCAAGCTCGGCACGAAGTACAGCCAGAAGCTCCAGGCGGTGTATAAAGATGAGAGCGGGGCCGTGAAGCCCTGCCTGATGGGCTGCTACGGCATCGGGATCAACCGCATCATGGCGTCCGCCATCGAGCTGTACAACGATGAGAACGGCATTATCTGGCCCATTTCGATTGCTCCGTTCGAGGTGATCGTTACTCCCGTGAACCAGGATGACGCCGATGTGGTCCGGACCGCAGAGGAAATCTACCGCAAGCTCCTCGAAGCCGGCATCGAGGTCCTGCTGGACGACCGCGACCTGCGCGGCGGCATCAAGTTCAAGGACGCCGACCTCATTGGCATCCCGATCCGGGTCACGGTCGGCAAGAAATCCGTGGTCGAGGGCAACGTCGAAGTCAAATTGCGGGCGGAGGCCCAGAGTCAGAAGGTCCCGATTGATGAGGCCCCCCGGAGAGTCGTTGAGCTCGTCAACTCCCTCAAGGAGCGTCTGAAGGTCTAACTACCGTTGTGAAGGAGCGTGTCAAAACTTGTCATGCTGAACGGAGTGAAGCATCTGGCCTGTGTCCGAAAGCACGCAGCGAGTGCGACGGGTGGGCCTTATTCGTGGACCAGATCCTTCGCTTCGCTCAGAGCCTGCCCTGAGCCCAGCCGAAGGGATGACAGAACTCGAATGAACCGAACCCGAACTGCAAAGGAGACCGCCGATGAATAGAAGCCAGTTGTCGCGCAGAAGCTTGATTCGTAACACGTCCCTGCTGGCGGCCGGAGCCATCGCCACCCGGCTGACGGGCAAAGCCGCCGGTGCCGTGGACCTGGATAAAGTCCAAACCGTCGCCACCAAGGGCCGGATCAACCAGTCCGTGAGCCAGTGGTGCTTCGGCAAATGGTCGCTTGATGAGCTTTGCCAGGTTTCCAAGAAGTTGGGCCTCAAGGCCGTCGACCTGCTGACCCCGAAGGACTTTGCCACTGTCAAGAAGCACGGACTGGTCGTGTCCATGGTCAGCAGCCACTCCCTGACGGACGGGCTGGCCGAAAAGAAGTTCCACGAGGCATGTCTCGCCAAGCTGCGCGAGGCCATCGATGCCACGTCCGAAGCAGGCTTCCCGAACGTGATCTCCTTCTCCGGGAACCGCCGGGGCATTCCGGACGACGTCGGCATCGAGAACTCCGTCGAGGCCCTCAAGAAGATCGCCGGCTATGCAGAGAAGAAGAACGTGACGATCTGCCTCGAGTACCTCAACAGCAAAGTGAACCACAAGGACTACATGTTCGACAGGACCGCCTGGGGCGTCGAGGTCTGCAAGCGGGTCGGGTCGGACCGCGTCAAAATCCTCTACGACATCTACCACGCCCAGATCATGGAGGGCGACATCATCCGCACCATCCAGACGTACAAGGATTACATCGGCCATTATCACACGGGCGGAAACCCGGGCCGCAACGAGATCGACGACACGCAGGAGCTTTGTTATCCGCCCATTATGCGCGCCATCGCCGAGACAGGCTTCAAGGGATACGTCGCCCACGAGTTTGTCCCGAAGCGCGACCCCCTGGAGTCGCTGACCTACGCGACCCGCATCTGCGACGTATAGTCATGCCGCATGTGGGAACTCAAGGAGCCCAAGCCGGTTAAGTTGATCGTCGGGATTCTGGCCCCCGATGAGCGCTGCCTGACGGCGGCGAGAGAGAGTCTGTCCGCTGCTCTCGGGGCGATTGACCTTATCAGTGACGTCTGGCCCTTCGAGCAGACGGACTATTACGCCGGCCAGATCGGTCCGCATATTCTGCGCCAGTTCGTCAGCATGGAGCAGCTTATCGATCCCGGCGAACTGGCCGGCATCAAGCACCGGACCAACGAAATCGAGCAGCAGTTGGCCGCCGGCCTCGCCCTGCCGTTCCCGAGGCCGGTGAACCTGGACCCCGGCATCATCGAGCCCTCGAAACTCGTGCTGGCCACAACCAAAAACTACTCGCACCGTATATACATCGGCAGCAAAATGTATGCTGAGATAACACTTATCTTTGACAAAGGCGACTGGCGTCCCCTACCATACACTTACCCGGATTACCGTCAGCCGCAATACTTCGACTTCTTCACTAAGGTGAGAAGCAGGCTCGTGCAGCAGTTGAGGTCGCTGGCCCAGGAAGAATGATAGCGCCGCCTGACACAGGACAAACGATTCCAGGAAAAGAATGCTGACCCTATTCGCCGTAGCTCTGCTCGTCGGTTCCTTCGCGTTTTCGGCATCCCTGACGGCCCTGGCAAAGAGACTGGCGCCCCGCGTCGGATTAGTGGCGCATCCGCAGGCGGACAGGTATCACCGCTCGATTATCCCGTTGGGAGGTGGGGTCGCCATCTTCGGGACGTTGGCCTTCTTCCTCATAGCCGCCGCGGCAACGATGCGGTTTTTGGTCGCCCCGGGCTATCTCGGATGGCTGGCCGAGCGTGCCGGACTCGATCCGGCCGACTTTCTGCGCCGCTCCGGTGAGCTCCTCGTCATTCTGCTCTGCGCCACGATCCTGTTCCTGGTCGGCCTCTGGGATGACCGGCGGGCCCTGGGACCCTTCGTCAAACTGGCCGTTCAGTTCGGCGTCGCCGCCTTGGCCACTGCGCTGGCCGATGTCAGAGTGGAGTTCTTCATTGAGAACAGGATTGTCACCTCGGCGCTTTCGGCCTTCTGGATCGTCCTGATTATCAACGCGTTCAACTTTCTGGACAACATGGATGGCGCTTCGGCCGGAATCGCGGCCATCGCCAGTGCCGTTCTGCTGGTCGCCGCCGCCTTCAATGGCCAGGTCTTCGTGGGCGGTCTGGCCATTGTCTTCATCGGTGCGCTTCTCGGTTTCCTCATCTTCAACTTTCCTCCGGCTTCCATCTTCATGGGTGACGCCGGCTCGCTGGTCGTCGGCTTCTTCGTAGCCCTGCTGACGCTTCGTACCGACTACTATCAGCAGGTACAGAGCGGCTCCTGGTACCCCGTTCTCCTGCCGCTGATTGCGATGGCCGTGCCGCTTTATGATTTCACCAGCGTCACCCTGCTGCGCATCAGCCAGGGTAAGAGCCCGTTCGTGGGCGACACGCAGCACTTCTCCCACCGGCTCAAACGCCACGGCCTGACGGATACCCAGACCGCCCTGACCCTCTACACCGCCACGCTCTGCACCGGCCTGGGCGCGACGTTCCTGTACCAGGTGAACCTTATTGGTGCGATCCTCATCGTCGCCCAGACGCTCCTGATCATCGCAATCATCGGGATCTTCGAGAGCACGGTCGGAAATGACAAGAAAGCCAGTTAAAACCGGCGCCCGCACGCCCGAGCCGCACTCGCGTGGAGAGGCTCGGGCCAAACACGCCGACGCAAGCGTAACCACGGCACCCGCGGAGGACGGACGCTCGCGGATCGTCGAGATCGCCTTGCTGGGTCTGTGCCTTGGCATTCTCGCGCTTCGCGTTACGTACACGGAGGCCCCTACCGCGCAGGTGCTTCTGACGCCGGACAGTCTGACAGACACCGTCTACAGCCTCACCTTGTCCGGCCTTCTGATATTTGCCTTCGTCTTCTGGCTTCTCTGGCGGATTTGGAGAAATCGACCGGCATACCGCGTCACGGGAATCGAGATCGGGCTGGCCCTTTTCCTGGCAGCCGCCACTATTTCGACGCTCGTCGCCTCGGATAAGCGGACGGCCATTACGCAGACCATAATGTTGGTCGGTCCCGTCTTCGCCGCCCTGTTATTGGCTCAGATTCTGGACTCTCATACCAGGATACGGGTCGTGCTTGTCGTCGTGGCGGCCCTGGGCATGGTCTCCGCGTACCAATGCGCCGAGCAGCTCTTCCTGAGCAATGCCATCACAATCGAGCAATATGAAAAGGACCCGCAGATCCTGCTTTCACCGCTCGGCATCGAGGCCGGCACGTTCCAGCATTTCCTGTTCGAGCATCGGCTGTACTCGCGCGGCGTCCGGGGCTTCTTCACCACCAGCAACTCGGCCGCATCGTTCGCTGTCATGGCGTGTTTTGCCACGATCGGCTTGCTCGTCCGGAGGTTTCAGGATTGCAGGGGACTGAAGCTGGACCTCCGCTATGACCTGCTCCCTGTATTGGCCCTGCTTGTCATTGCGACGGGATTGTTCCTGACGCAGAGTAAAGGCGGGATTCTGGCATTTATCGCCTGCCTGGTCGTCCTGGCAGCACTGGTGGGCATAAACCGATGGCTTGGCCGGCACAGACGGCTTGCGACGGCGAGTTTTGCCTTCCTCGTTCTGCTGCTGGCCGCCGGGGTGGGGTCGGCGGCAATCCTCTACGGCATCAAGCACGGCCGGCTTCCCGGCGGCAATTCGATGCTGGTACGCTGGCAGTATTGGGCGGCATCCGCCCGGATGTACGCCGACCATCCTCTGACGGGCATCGGGCCGGGCAACTTCGGGTACTACTATCCACATTACAAGCCGGCTCCGGCACTCGAGTCAGTGTCCGATCCCCATAATTTCCTCCTGAGCCTTGCCACGCAGTACGGCCCGCTCGGCCTGCTGGGTTTTCTGGCGATGGTGTGTGTGCCGCTGTGGCAATCCATCGCCTCTTCCCGCAAGATGAAGGCGGCGGACGAGACGCTGGGACAGTCGTCTTACAAAGTATTGGCCCTGGTCATGCTGTCCATCATCGGCGTCTCCCTCCTGCTGATTCGTCCTTTTTTGATCCCCACCGTGCCCGAGGATGACTTCGGAATCCTGCTCTATCAGATCACGGCCCTGTACATCACTCCGGCGGCCGCCTTCCTCATTGGATTTCTGCTGGTGGCGGCACCCTTTGAAGACCGACGCGGCTGGCAGACCGACGGGAGCCGTGCGGCCCTGCTCGCGGCGCTCGCGGGTGGGGTCCTGGCGGTGCTCCTGCACAACGTGATTGACTTTGCCATCTTCGAGCCGGGCGTATGGGTGACGTTCTGGTCCCTGCTCGCGTGCCTGGTTGCCGCACGTTTGCAACGAGAGACCGGCCCGTGCATCCGCCCTGCAATACGAAGCACGCCCGTGAGGAAAGCGGCAGCTTTGGGAATCGCCGCCGCACTCCTTGGGTCTTACTGCTGGTTTGTGTGGAAGCCCGCTTACAGCACAACGGCCGCCATTCAACAGGCTCAACAGGCGGCTTCCGCCGGCCGTTTCAACGAGAGCCATCGCCTTCTCGATGCCGCCACGAACGCCGATCCCCTGTCTTCGGTCCTTCCCAACGTCGACGGCCGGCTGTACCTGCATCAGTACGAGCAGACGTCGGGAAAGCAGACTGCCCTGCTCGAACAGGCGGCCCGGTGCTTTCAAAAAGCTGTCGAAGCAAATCCGGCAGACTACAAGAATTACGAAAAGCTCGCCAACGTCTGCGACGAGTTGGAGCAAAAGCAGAAGGCTTACGAGTGGTACTTGAAGGCGGCCCAGCTCTATCCGGGCTGCGACCGGCTCTGGTTTGCGCTGGGCCAGACAGCCGAGAAGCTGGGCAAAACCGGGGAGGCCCTCAACCATTACACGAAGGCCGTTGCGATCGAAGACGGCTACCGCCGGCAGTTCCGCCAGATGTACCCCACGCGGGAGAAAGTGATCAGCCGGCTCGGCGAGAAAGACTACCTGCTCGCCAGGAAGCGAATGGAAGAACTCTCAAAGTGAGCTCCGTCCCACCGGGATTCTCACGAGGCCGAGACCTTCGCTATGGTCTCCTCGGGAATATCGAAGTTCGCGTAGGTATTCTGCACGTCCTCGTGGTCTTCGATGGCATCCATGAGCGAGAGGATCTTTCGGGCGGTATTCTCATCGGTGATCGGCACCAGGGTCTGGGGCACCATGGAGATATCCGCCACCTGGATCGGAATCGCCTTCTCTTCCAGCGCTTTCTTCAATCCTTCGTAGGCGGCCGGATCACAGGTGATTTCATACACCTTGCCGGTATTCTGCACGTCCTCGGCCCCGGCCCCGAGCGCCAGCTCCAGCAGGTCATCCTCATTCACGTCGGACGTGCTGACCGTAATCAGACCCTTCTTACTGAACATCCAGTTGACGCAGCCGGGCGTCCCGAACGAGGCACCATGCTTCTCGAAAATGCGTTTGATCTCCGGACCGGTGCGGTTGCGATTATCCGTCAGGGTCTCCACGACGATGGCCACGCCGCCGGGCCCATAGCCCTCGTACTGGATCGACTCAAAGGTGATTCCCTCGGTTCCGCCCGCACCCCGTTTGATTGCCTTCTCGATCGTATCCTTAGGCATGTTGACGGCTTTGGCCTTGTCGATAGCGTAACGCAGAGTCAGATTCGCAGAGGGATCGCCGCCGCCGCTGCGGGCCGCCACAATGATCATCCTGGCGACCTTGCTCCAGAGTCTGCCTCGCTTGGCATCAAGTGCGGCCTTCTTGTGCTTTATAGTTGCCCAGTGTGAATGCCCTGACATCCTATCTCCTTCGGTATCTGTTGATCAGCTAATCCACAGAGACGCTCTCTTGCGCTGCACATTATAACGCGTTTTGGGTGAGTACATAGCGAATTCTGGTGAAAACTTCGCCCTCACTCCCTTATGTTATTACGCCCGATAACCCGTTATTGTTGCCCGGTCACGCCCAAAGAATTGCACCGGGTGTACTAATTGCAGCGATTTTGTAGCTTTTTTTGTTGACGGTGGTTTAACAACCTTCTAACATGGTCGACGACATAGGCAGCTGTTGACGAACACGGTCGCAGACCGTTCCGTATCTGGCGATAGAGCTGAGGCTCAGTGTACCCGTGGGACGGTCAGCGGAGACGGGCGTGTGATGCCTTTCTCGACCGGTAGTTAAGTTGCAGAGACACTTTTGGGTTGCCGCGTCCGAGGTCCAGTCGATAGGGTGTCACCTTTTCTTTGGCGGCCATAAAAGTGGATTTACCGTGGAACGGGGTCGAGTCGTCGTGAACAATCGCTTTCCAATGCCGGAGGGGTGTTGTTGAGCATAAAGTCAGTCAAATTTCGGTTGAGGGCAAATCTGCAACCTGCGAGCCAGCAGGACTGCGAGGGACCTGCCCTGCCGAGCTGATTTTGCGTTCACGGGAGATAACGACCGCCTTCCACGAGCACTTCTTTGGAGCTTTCCTGCCGGACCATACGTCGTTCGTCCTCAAGTGCGATTATTTTTGAACGTGTGGTATGGAAAGGTAGGAACATGGACGCCGTGTTGATGCAGATCCCCTTTACGGCCGGCGCGGTCGGCCTCGTCTGCTTCGTTCTCGGTGTCTGCTTCTGGGCTATTGTCCAACAGATGCTCGCTCGAACCCGGGCGAAAACCATCGCAGAGGACCTCCAAAGGCAGATCGATGGCGCCAAGAGAGAAGCGGAAAATATCATCAAGTCGGCCCAGATTGAAGCGGCAGCCGACGCGATCAAGAAGAGAGAGGAGTTTACCGGCGAGGCCAACCGAATCCGCGCGGAATTGCGGGAAAACGAGCAGAGACTCTCCAAGCGAGAAGACGTCATGGAGCGTCAGACCGAGATGCTCCAGCAGCAGGAAAAGAACCTCAAGCAGCAGGAGCAGGAGGTCGATCGGAGGCTTCGCAACGTCGAGCTCAAGGATAAGCAGCTTTCGGTCCTGATTGCCCAGCAGAAAAACCAGTTGCTCAAAATTACCGGGATGGAGGTCGAGGAGGCCCGGCAGTTGCTCCTGAAACGTCTGGAGGATGAGTGCGAGCATGACATGTCGGCCTTGATCCAGCGAAAGGTGGAAGAGGCCCAGGAGACGTCCGAAGAGAAAGGCCGGGAGATCATCAGCACGGCGATCCAACGGTATGCGGCGGAGCAGACCTGTGAGGTGACCGTCTCGACCGTGGACATTCCGAACGACGACATGAAGGGCCGGATTATTGGCCGCGAAGGCCGGAACATCCGGGCTTTCGAGAAGGCCACCGGCGTGGATGTCATCGTGGACGATACCCCCGGCATGGTCGTTGTCAGCGGGTTCAACCCGGTCCGGCGTGAGGTCGCCCGCCTTTCGATGGAGCGGCTGATTCAGGACGGGCGAATCCACCCCTCGCGCATCGAGGAATTGGTCGCCCAGACCAAGAATGACGTCAACCATAAGGTGCTGCAGCTCGGGAAAGATGCCACGGTGGAAACGAACGTCCGGGGCCTGCCCAACAAGCTGATCAGCCTTCTGGGGACCCTGAGCTTTCGCACCAGTTACGGCCAGAACGTCCTGAGACACAGCGTCGAGGTCGCCTTCTTGACCCAGGTGATGGCGGACGAATTGGGTCTCGACGGCTCGATCGCCCGCCGGGCCGGTCTCCTGCACGATATCGGCAAGGCCATCGACCACGATGTCGAGGGCAGTCATCCGGCCATCGGGGCCAGCTTCCTCAAACGGTTCAACGAGTCCGCCATCGTGCTCAATGCGGTGGCCGGCCACCACGGGGATGTGCCGCCGGACAATCCGTACACGCCGCTGGTTGCCGCCGCCGATGCGATCAGTGCCTCCCGGCCGGGTGCCCGAAGGGAAACCCTCGAACGGTATATCAAGCGGCTGGAGAAACTCGAGGAAATCGCCACCAGCTTTAAGGGCGTGGAATCCGCCTATGCGATCCAGGCCGGACGCGAAATCCGCGTGATTGTCGACGCTAACCAGATCGACGACGAGTCCGCCATGAAAATCGCACGCGATATCGCCATTAAGGTGGAACAGGAAATGACCTATCCCGGCGAGATCCAGGTGACCCTGCTTCGCGAGGTCCGCTGCATCGAGTACGCCAAGTAGCTGGTTGTTCCTTGATAACTGATAACTGATGATGGATGATTGACGATGGATAATCAATAATCATTCATCAATAATCAATGAAGAAACGGTCCGTTTCGTGAGACTGAATATACTATGTATAGGTGACATTGTCGGCCGCCCCGGCCGGCATATCCTCGCGGAGAAGCTCAAATCTGTCGTGGAGGAGCACTCCATAGACTGCGTGATCGCCAATGCGGAGAACGCGGCGGGCGGCTCCGGGTTGACCCCGCAGATTTACGACAAGCTGCTTCGCTACGGCGTGAACCTTATCACGCTCGGCGACCATGCCTATCGCAAGCGGGAGATCATCGAGACGCTGGAGCGAACCGACAACATCGCCCGCCCCGCCAATCTCTCCGAATTTGCCGCCGGCAAAGGTACCGCCCTGTACAAGACCAGTAAGGGTACGACGGTCGGCGTGCTGTCGCTCATTGGCCGGCTCTTCATGAAGCCGGCGGACTGCCCCTACGCCGCCGCCGACCGGCTGATTCCGAAATTGCAGCAGCAGGCCGAGATTATCGTGGTCGATTTCCACGCCGAGGCGACCAGCGAGAAAGTGGCGATGGGCTATCACCTCGACGGCCGGGTAAGCTGCTGCTTCGGCACGCACACGCACATCGCCACCGCCGACGAGCGCATCCTGCCCAAAGGCACCGCCTATATTACCGACGTCGGCATGACCGGTGCTCACGATTCGGTCCTCGGCCGCAAGACGGAAAATGTCCTCAAAGCCTTCCGAACCCAGATGCCCATCCCGTTCGAGATTGCCACCGGCGACGTCAAGATGAACGCCATTCTGGTGACCGTCAACAGCCAGACGAAGCAGGCCGAGCGCATCGAGCGCATTCGCGTCGATTCCGACACCGAGGACACCGCCCGCTACGACAGCGACGACGGCCGCCCCGAATACTTCAACGCCTTCTGACCCCACGCTTATTGATGAATGATGATTGTTGATTGATGATTTCTCAAATCAAAAATCACACATCAAAAATCAACAAAGGAGTCCTCCACCCGGGCCCTCCTTGTCACGTCTCCATCTGCCGGGTGATGTTCTCTTGGCCCATCGGGCCGAAAAACGCTTGCAAGTCCGAGGCCCCCGTGGTAGAATACATGCAAATCGAGGAACGAAGGCGGGTCGAGAGCTGGTTATCGTTTTCGCCGTTATCATATTCGCATCGCCTTTCATACCGTGCCCGCCTTCGCCCATAATGGACTATGTGGTGACAGTGCGTCCGCCGGTAGCGCGGACGGGTCACGGGTATTATTCCATCATTGCGAAAAGGCGAGAACCATGACCAGGAGCACACCAACCCAAGCCGTCGCGGCCCTCTGCGCCGCTATCCTCAGCCTCTGTTCCCCCGGCTGGGGCCGGACCATCTACGTGGATGATGATGCCAATGCCCCCGGCGACGGCTCATCTTGGCAGAGTGCGTACAAGTACCTGCAGGACGCCCTTGCCGACGCAGAATCGGCCGAGAAGCCCATCGAAATCCGTGTAGCCCGGGGTGTCTACAAGCCTGATAAGGGAGCGACGGTCACGCCGGGGGACCTCAAAGCAACGTTCTTCGTGGCGGCCGGCATTACGCTCGAAGGCGGCTATGCCGGCGCGGGCTCACCTGACCCGGACGCGCGGGACGTCGAGTTGTTTGAGACCGTTCTTGACGGGGACTTGGCTGGCAACGACCTTCCGGTGGCCGTCCCCCCATGGGACCATTACAGCTATCGGTGGGAGGAGCCCAGCAGGACCGACAACAGTTTTTGCGTCGTCACAATGGGCGCGGCCGATGCGAATCTGACCACGGTGTTGGACGGGCTCACCGTTACCGCAGCGCACTCTCATGATCGCGGGACATACATGGCGAGCAAAGTCGGCGGATTGTATATCGAGAAAGGTGCCCGCGCTATCATACGCCATTGCACGTTCAGGTTGAACACCGCTCCCGGAATTGGCTCCTATAGAGCCAACGTAACTGTTATGGACTGCGTCTTCGAAGATAATACGGTACGTGGTTCGGGCGGGGGCATGTGGATCAGTGGGGAGAACCCGCTTGTGGTCCGCTGCCTGTTCAAGGACAACTCAGCTCAGGATGGTGGGGGATTATTCATTTCCGAGGGCCGCTTTCAGATAGAGGACTGCACCTTCACTCACAATATGGCCTGCGGTTTGGCCTGTGCCGAAGCAGGATACGGCGGAGCCCTCTATGGCTCATTCAGCTTGGAAGACTCAGTCGTCAAGAACTGCACGTTCATCGACAATCTCGGCTCAAGCGGTGGCAGCGTAAACTTCGGAAGCATGGGTTTCGCGCCGAGCGCCTGTCCATCACCGCGAGCGGGACCGGTGCTGTTGACCGGGTGCAGCTTCGCCGGCAACCAGGCTTGGGAAGGTGGGGCGATATATGCCTACTCTTTCGCGGTCAGCGTAGAACGCAGTGTCTTCCGCGAGAATCTGGCGTTAGGCAAAGGCGGAGCCGTAGTCAACTGGTTCGGCGAGACACGTTTTGCCAATTGCGTCTTCGTGGGCAACCGCGCCTTGGAGGCAGGGTCCGGCGTCTGGGCTGTAGGCAGTGCCGAAAGACGCTGTGCACGCTGGCGAGAAAAGGAAATCTTGGAAAACTTTGACGTCGTGCTGAGCAATTGCACGCTGACGGGCAACACGGCTCCCATGGGTCGGACTCTCACCTGCTGGTCGTTCCAAAGTGCGAGTGTGGATACCACCACCATATCGAACTGCATCCTGGATAATGGTGGCAACGAGATAGACAATCGCGACGGCTCACAAATGACAATCGCCTTCACAGACTTGCGTGGGGCAACGGGGGCGGTTGAGGACCCGTGCCATGCGGTGATCTGGGGCGAGGGCAATATTCACGTCGATCCTTTGTTTGCTGATCCAGGCTATTGGGACCCGAACGGCACGCCGGACGAACCCAAGGATGACTTCTTTGTCGGGGGCGACTACCACCTCAAATCCCAGGCCGGACGGTGGGGCCCTGATGTTAAGAGCTGGGTCGCAGATGATGTAACCAGCCCCTGCATTGATGCCGGCGATCCCATGTCGCCCATCGGGTATGAGCCCTTCCCCAATGGCGGGCGGATCAATATGGGGGCTTACGGCAGCACGGCCGAGGCGAGTAAATCCTGGTTCGATAAACCGGTCTGCGAGACCATGATGGCCGGCGATATCAATGGTGACTGCCGGGTCGATTTCAAGGACTTCGAGATTCTGGCCTCCCAGTGGCTTAAGGATTACTCGCGGACGAGCAGTCCCCCTGCCGGCACAGGATCAGACCCGAAGTGACCATCAGGGCAAACATGCTGCACGGGCCTCTCCTGCCCATGTCGCCGGTGGCAGTCTCAAGGCCGAAGGCCCCGCTCGTAGTGACGCCGTAAGGCGTTTCTTTTCGATGCCCTTACGGGCACACTACAAACGACCTGCGCTCGACGATGCCACCGAGAGATTCCGATGGATTACCTGAGGCTCATTAGCCTTGGAGAAACGGGTTGGCTCGTTTCTCACGGCCAATGGTGGTCCTCATGCCGTGGCCGGGGTAGGCGGCGGTCTTGTCGGGCAAGGGAAAGAGCTTGGTTCGGATGCTCTGGAGGAGTTGGTCCATGTCGCCGCCGGGGAAGTCGGTCCGGCCGACAGAATCGGCGAAGAGGGTGTCGCCGACAAAGACGAGGTCCTCGGACTCGGCGTAAAGGCAGATACCGCCGGGGGTGTGGCCGGGGGTGTGCAGGACCTTCAGCTTGATGCCGGCCTCCTCGACCGTGTCCCCATCTTCCAGCAGAACATCGGGCGGCTCGGACCGGAAGGTCATCCCGGTCAGCACGGAGAGGTTCGCCCGCGGGTCGGCCAGCATCGGGGCGTCCAGCCGATGGATGTACACCTTGATGTGCGCGAAGTGCCCGCGCAGAGCCCCGAGGCCGACGATGTGATCGACGTGGCCGTGCGTGAGAATCACGGCAACAGGGTTGAGCCGATGCTGCTGGAGGAACTCGATAAGGTCGCTCGCATCGAGTCCGGTATCGATGATGAGGCAATCGACCGCCGATTCACTCTCGCGGACCACATAGGAATTGGTCTCAAACTCCCCAAGGATAAGGCGATCAATCTTCATGGTTGATTGATGATTGTTGATTGGTGATTGGTCAAATCAAGAATCACACATCAACAATCACACTTCTCACTCATGCGGGCTTGTTCGGCTCCGAGGATTGGACAGCGGGCGCGGGCTGGCTCGGCGGCACAGGCTGAGTTGTTGGCGCGGGCTGATTGGGCTCTGCCGGCGCTGCTTGAGCGTCCGCCGGCTCCTGCTTCGGCGTCTCGGCCTTCTGTTCGGCCTGTTTCGGCTTCTCCTCGTACAGCTCGGATTGCTTCTTCGTCAGGAATTTCGCTTTCCAGTCCGGAATCTCGTAGACCCAGTCCTTGTGCCGCAAGGTGAACTTCTGGGCGTTTTCCTGGGCCAGCAGGACAGCCTCCTTCTTCTTGAGCTCCTCCGGCGAATCGACCTGGTTCGGGTTGATCGTCACCTTCGCCAGACTGGTGTATTCAGCCTCACATAGCAGGTAGGTCTTTTCGCCCTTTTGGGCCAGCTTGAGCCGGTACTCGGTGGAGTTGTTCAGGCGGCAGACGTACTGATGGTCGAAGCTCAGCCCTCTGATATCGGCGGGCCGGTTCACATCGTCGAAGCGGAGGCTCATCAAGGCCGTGAGAACGCTCTTCGCATCGTTGGCCTTGAGCTTCTGGTCGGCGGACATGCCCTCGAGGACGACGCCATCGCCCTGCTTTTCCGGCAGCAATTTGTACGTGCCTTCGGACGTGGTCACGGTCACCGCGTTGACGTCCTCGCGTTTGACGTTCGCGATCTCCTGATCGACGTAATCGAGGGCCTTGGTGCGGAAGAACGGGGCGTTCTCGGCGAGATAAACCGCGTCGCCCGATGCCAGCCGGACATACGACTCCTGACCGGCCTCCTGTGACTTGCCGACCACCACGCCCGTCAGAAGCGACCCGTCGGATTTGAAGAACTTCACGACGCCGCGGGCCTTCGCCTCGCTCACTTCGAGGTCCTCGTGGTTCTTCGGGTTGTCCGTGTAGACTTCGGAGGTCTTGATGTCGAGCGACTTCGAGATCAGGTCGTTGATCTGCTTGGTATCGGCGGGATAGTTCTTCTCGCTGGTGACGACGAACTGGCCTTCCTGCCGTTTGAGCGTGACCGTGTCCTTGCCCTGGCCCACGGTGATACTGTCGATGCTGCCCGGGTCCAGGCCCTGAATCAGGTACGCGGGGCCGGACGGCGCGGCGTGCCCGCCCCCCGTAAGCTGCGCCTGTACCACCGCCCAGAGAACCATCCCCGCTGCCACCAGGGCCAATATGCCAAGTTGCCGGTTATTCATCAGAAAACTCCTTCAATGCATTGACGATTTATAATTTACTATTTACGATTCGCCCTCGCGCGCCAAATGGGATGACACGGTCCGCGCCTCATTTCAATCGTAAATAACAAATAGTAAATGGTAAATTCTTCAGGCGTCGCTGGCGTGACTGATGTAATGGCGTTTGCGAACGCTGCGCCAAACGCCCAACACTACGGCGGCGATCATCACCACGCTCGGCACCGCCGCCATGTTGAGCACTTCCAGGGTGTTGCCGAGCTGGTCGGTCCGCGCACGGCGTTTCGCCTTGATCTCCCGGAGCTGACGCTGCGCCTCGCGGATCTTCAGCTCCAGATCGCGCTTCTGCTGGACGATCGTGCTGCCGAGCAACTCCTGCTGCTTGTCATCCTTGGCCGAAGAAGCGACCAGGGCTTGCAGCTTCTGGTTGAAGCCTTCGATCTGGGCATTGATCACTTCCACCTCAGCCTGTGTCTCCTGCTCGGCGTCCTGCTCGATCTTGTCGACGACGACGAAGGGCCGCTTGTAGTTGCCGCGGGACCGGATCGAAATCAGGTCGCCGGAGCCGCTGAGGTCCTCCACCGCGTTGAGGAGCATGGCACTGTTGTCGCCCACGATGGCCTTGGCGCCGAAGAACGTGGGGGAATACGCCAGCATGTCGCTGAGGAAATCGACATCGGAGAACACCACGACGGCACAGTCTTCCTTCGCCTCGGTGAGCCCCGTGATGTGCTTCTTCGCCATCCTGGGTTTGTTGGGATCCTCGCTCCCGGCGTTCGGGTCGGTTTCTTTAGCCGGAACCTCTACCTCGATCCCCTGGGGGAAGCTGCTCTTCAAGTGTCCCGTGACGAGATAGCCCATCCGGACCGGCTGCGCTCCGTCGATGAAGCTGCTCATGAGCTTGACCGGATCGGGGAACATCAACTCGAACTGGCTGCCCACCTTCCAGGCATTGCCCTTGGCGGTGGTCATGACCAGCGGCGTGCGCTGCACCTGCGTGGACTCATCGGCCTTCGCCTCCTGCGGCTGGTTCGGGTCCGCCGGCTTTTCCCCGGCAGCCTTGGGATCGACTTCCTTCAGGATGCCGGCAAACAGCACCCGGACCTGGTTGAGACTCGTCGTGATGGCACTGTCTTTGTTGAAGCATTCCGGCGTCAAATCCAGATAGCCAATGATCTTCTCCGGCCTCTGGTTGCGGGTGATGGCCGCCTCTTTCGCCAGAGCCCGGTCGCCGGCAAACGTGTTCTTGGGCATCTCCAGGCCCCAGGTCCGCAGCAGCCGGTCCAGATTCGAGCTCTGGTCCTGCTGCGAGAATTGCATCGGGTTGCGCTGGGGGCGGTCCACGATGCAGAAGGGGTCCACGCAGACGATCGTGCGCCCGCCCTTGAGGACAAACTGGTCGATCGCAAACTGCGTCTTTTCGGGCAGGTCCTTCGGGTGAACGACCAAAAGGATGTCTATATTGTTGATGTCATTGACATCCGTTGAGACGGTCGTTACCTCGTACTTGCCCTTGAGCTGCTCGACAATCGTCCACGGCGGCTCCGGCTGCTGGCCCTGCATCTGCATCATGCGCGCCATGTAGTCGCTGGTCTCCTGGCCCATCACCGGCAGCGAGCTCATCACGCCGATGCGCTTCTTCTGCTTCGTGACGGCGGTATCGATCAGATAGCTGATGTCGTACTCCACGAAGTTGTGCCGGTCGGGCGAGAAGAACGGGATGACCTTCTCGACCCCGAACTGGGTCTGGACCACCAGGCCGAAGAAGAAGCTCTCTTCCTGCGTGATCGGGAAGCGCTGCAAGCCGTACCGCATGGCCTGCTCCTCCTCTTGCGAGAAGGCACGCGGATCGATCACTTCGAGCGTCACCATACCGTGCGAGGCCGCCACGTACTCTTCGAGGAGGGCCTTGACGAATTCATAGTAGTTGTTGAAGTAGCGGATCTGGTCCGGCGCCTTCATCGCCGCCGTCTTGGCATAAAACAGCCGTGCCTTGAGCGGCTGATTGAGCTTGCCCAGGATGGCCCGGGTCCCCTTGGAAAGCGTGTAGAGGCCCTCCTGGGTGGCGTCCACCTTCAGGCGGGAGCCGAGGCTCTGGCTGATGCTGATGCCGCTGAACACAATAATCAGGATCAGGATGGCGCCGATAATTGCTCGCATCGTCCGGTTCATTAGCTGGCCTTCCTTTCATCCAAGATGACCGTACACGCCGCGACCCAACCTGCGATCAGCAGGATAAAGTACGCCAGGTCGTCGAACTGCAGCACGCCCCTTTGCAGGGATTCGAAATGTGACTGGAAGCTCATACCCTCGACGGCGTTGACCAGGCCGGCCGGCAGAAACGTCGAGAGGTAATTCAACATCGTCGGCATCCCGGCAAACACGAGAATGGCACACGCGACGACGGACAGCACAAAGGCAATCACCTGGTTCTTGCTCACCGCGGAGAAGAAGGAGCCGATGGCCAGGAACCCGCCCGCCATCAGGAAACTGCCCAGGTAGCCCGTCGCGATCAGGCCGGGGTCGGGGTTGCCGAGATAAGCAACGGTGATAATCATGGGGAAGGTCAGGGCCAGCGCGATTCCGAGGAAGATCCAGGCAGCCAGGAACTTGCCGACGACAGCCTGCGTGATCGTGATCGGAAGCGTAAACAGCAGCTCGATAGAGCCTACCTTCCGCTCCTCGGCCCACAGACGCATCGCCGTGGCCGGGACCAGAAAGATGAACAACAGCGGCAGATTGATGAAAAACGGCTGCATATCCGCCTGCCGGGTGTCGTAGAATCCCCGCGTGTTGAACGTCATGAAACCTACGGCCACCAGGAATATGACAAGAAAGACGTAGGCGAGGGGGGTCGTAAAATAGCTCTTCAACTCCCGTTTGAAAACCGCCAAAAAGCTGTTCATAAGGCACTCCTCAAAATTGACGATTTACAATTTACTATTTACGATTTGACTTCATCGCCAAACGGGATGCCGCGAGCCATGCTTTGTTTCCATCGTAAATAACAAATAGTAAATAGTAAATTCATGCGCTTTTCTTTGTCTTTGTGACTGTTCGGAAGATTTCGTCGAGACTGGCGTGATGCTTTTCCTTGAGCTGCTTCGGGGTCGAATCGGTGAGGATTTTGCCCCGGGCGATGATGATCGTTCTCGAGCAGATGGCCTCGACCTCGTCGAGGATATGCGTCGAGACGATAATGCACTTGTCCTTGCCCATGCTGCTGATGAGCTCTCGGACATCGTGTTTCTGATTGGGATCGAGGCCGTCGGTGGGCTCATCGAGGATCAGCACCTCAGGGTCGTGGATCAGCGCCTGCGCCAGGCCGACGCGGCGTCTGTAGCCCTTCGAAAGCGTCTCAATCGTCTGGTGATAGACCGAGTCGATGGAGCACAGCGGCACGATGCGGTCGAGTGCCTTCTTGCGGTCTTGCCCCTTGATCCGGCGGACATCGCAGATGAAGTTGAGGAACCCCCCCACCGTCATTTCGGGGTAGGCCGGCGAGTTCTCCGCCAGGTAGCCGAGCGACCGCCGGACCCCGACGGGGTCTTTCAGGATATCGTGCCCGCAGACGCTGGCCGTCCCGCTGTCCGGACGGATGTAGCAGGCCAGCATGCGCATCGCCGTGGTCTTGCCCGCGCCGTTGGGACCGAGCAGCCCCAGCACCTGGCCCTTGTCTACCTTGAATGAAATGCCGTCAACAGCAACTACCGGCCCGAAACTCCGCCGCAGTTCTTTGACCTCAATCATAACCATCTCCAAAACAAGGCCTCAATTGCGCCGCAGGGTGCCGTGTCTACGCTGGCGTAGACATGTTCGATCAGATGGACAAGGTATGCTTACGCAAGCGTAAGCATGGCACCCAATCAATTCCCCTCTGGGATAAACGGTATACATTTACCGATTACCGCTTGACAGTCAAGACCCCGGTCCCGATTATTTTTCCGTGCCGGGGCCGGGGCTATTCCCAAGGGACAGCCACGGCAAGTTAGGGCATATCTACGAAACAGCGGCAAAATTGTTCCTGACAACTTGCGGCGGATTTTCGGCCGGTCGTCACAAAAGTGGGGAGAAATGAGCAAAGTCGCCAAGGTACAGTTCACCAGCTATCAGGACAGCATCCCGAAGGCACTCGACCTGATCGGGACCGGCGACAGGTTGCCCCGCGATGGTCTGATAATCCTCAAGCCGAATCTGACGAATTCCTCGCCGCCACCCGTGACCACGGATGTCAAGGCCGTCGAGGCCGTGTATGAGTACTGCCGGGCCCGCACAAAAGCCCAGATCATTATTGGCGAAGGCTCCGGCAGCGGTCGGACCTGTGATGTCTTTGCCGCTCTCGGCTACACCGATTTCGCCAGGCAACGCCGGATTCAACTTGTCGACTTCAACGATGCCGAGACCATCGAGCTTGAGAACCCCGCCGCCCTGAATCTGAAGAAGTTCCATCTGCCCAGGATCGCCCGGGACGCCTTCATTATCTCGATCCCCGTGCTCAAGGACCACGACTTCACCAAGACGACCATCGCAATGAAGAACATGTTCGGCCTGGCACCGGGCAAATACTACGCCGGCGGGTGGAACAAATCGCAACTGCACCGTCCCTCGACCGACGATTCCGTCGTGGACGTGTGCCTCTACAAGAGCCCCGGTCTGTCCATCGTGGACGCCTCGGTCGCCCTGACCGGCGGCCACTTGGCCGGCAAGAAAAAACACGTGGGCATGATCCTCGCTGGCTTCGACCCCGTCGCCGTGGACGCCGTCGGCAGCCGATTGCTCGGCCACGAGCCTGAATGGGTCCACTACCTGACCCTGGCCGAGGGCTGCCTCGGCTCCATGAAAGACATCGAAATCGTCATCGCCTGATATCTGCCGCGCGGCGGGCTTCCGATAGATCACATCACTCCAGAGCCAAGCCCTCTGCTTGCGTCTGAGTGCCGACTCTCACGGCTCTACAGCGCGGTCGTGGACGCGGACGTCGTCGATGAGGCCTTTCCAGAAACTGGCGGCTGCCGTGGTGCTGCCGACGCCGATAGAAAGGCTTCCGGTCGAGCTCTCCAGACTCGCCTGCTTATCCCGAGCGACCTCGATGTCATCGGCGTAGAGAATGCGGCTGGAGCCATCCCAGGTAAGACCCACCCGGTGCCATGCACCATCCGTGATGACCGCCGCGGAGCCCAATAGCTTGCCCTGACGGCCGCCCTGCTTCAGCTCGGTCTTCAGGGTGCCATCGGGAGCCGCCATCAGCCAGTTGGCCCCGTCCGCCTGCGAGAGGATCACCTGGCCGGGCGCGCCGCCCTTGACCCAGACAAAGACGCTGAACTTTCTCTGGGCCGGGTCCAACACGAATGGGGTCTCGACATAATCATCCTTCCCATCGAGCCGTAGCGCGCCATCGACCATACCTCCGGCCGGCTGCCAGACCGGCCCACCCTGGAGGACCCCGTCGGCATTGCCTATGTCATCATGGGCGACCTTGCCGGACGCCTCATCCAGTTTCCAAAGTGCCGCCAGGCGAAAATCCGTCAGCCAATGGTCCGCCCAAACCGCCAGGTCTCTAAAACCGACCGGGCGTCTCCCGCCGGAGGTATCGCCGTCCGGCCCTGACCACCGGGCCGCCAAGATGGCAAAGTCCCGGAAGTCCACCTTCGCATCCCCGTCCCAGTCGCCAAGATTCGTGGCCGTTGCGACCAGCGTGACGACGGAGCGTGCCGGGATGGCGACGGTATCCTCTGGGCTGAGTGCGCAATAAGCAGTCAGGTTGTCTTTGCTATTGGAACTGCCTCTCGTGACGTACGGAATCAGAGAACCTACGTCGGCACCAAGGAAGTCAAGCTTTACCGGTCGATCCTGGTATGCCCGATTTACGAATACCGCAACGACTGTACCGTCGTCCTTCTTCCAATAGGCAGATACCATCAGGTCTTCGATGGTGGCATCGGCGGTTGCATTATCCGAGCGGCGGACCATAACGCGCTTCATCCCGGGCCGGATGAAGCGGCTGAAGTTGCCCATCGCCCACAACATTTTTGACTCATAGTACCTGCCCTCGGCTTGGCTCTTGTCCACATACACCAGGCCGTCTTTGTAATCGTAGGGGGACACCGCCAGCCACCACTGCCAGTCCGAGGCCTCCGCCACGGTCAGGTCGTAGTGTATCACGCGCGCGACCCACAACGCCGGGTCGATGTCAAGGTTCCGGCCATTCCCGTAGCCCCGATACTTCGAAGGTACCCACGAGTCACTCGGGATCAGGATGCAGTACTCCGTCATGGCGTAGCCCAGGCCCGGGTACTCGTCCAGCTTCGCGCGCAGCCTCTGACGCCAGCTTACCAGCCGACCCTCTTCGGGCCAGCAGGTGTAGTAACTGTGGGAGGAGATCCTGTAAGCGACCTTGTCGCCAACATAGTAAGGACTGTAGCGGCTGAAAAAAGCATCGACGTAATCCCCGCGGTTGCTCGAGTTCTCGTACAGATAGCTGATGTCTCCGGCCTCCGGGATTTCTATCTGGGTGTCGAGCTGTTGATCCTGCAATTGCCGATACAGGGCGACCACTACTTCCCTGATATCGTAATTGTCATATCGGCACCCTTCCTGGCCCGCATTGTCCCAGTCCCAGTTCGGCTCATTGAACGGACTAACGCCCTCGAACTCAATCTTTTCCACATCTCGGAAATGCCGCAGAATCGTAGCCAGATAATCGGCAAAAGCTCCAATTCTGTCGTCCTTCAAATTCGTGGTGCCGGAACTCGGCAAACAGTACGCCAGTCCGTTCCTGGTCATGTTGACCGGCGGACTATTGACAAAGGCAACGAACCGCCCCACCCCTCTGGCCTTCGCCGCCCCCAGAAACCATCTCTGTCCGGGACACCGCGACCAGTCATATCCGGTGAAGCTCCCGTCCAGAAAGGTATCGGCCCTGCGCCACGTGTCACTGATGTTGCTCTGCCGGCTGCTGCCGGCGCCGATATTGAACCGCCAGGCGGAAAGCCCGATCCCTTTGGGATTCTTGTGACCGTCGATACCTGTCGCAAAAAGCAGATCGGCGATCGCGTCCCGCTTGGCCGGCGGCCACTGGCCGACAAATTGAATGGACCAGGCGTCGGAGGCCCCGAAGCCACGGATCGTCTGGCGGCTTCGTGACGTGTCGATCGTGACAACCAGCGGCGACTTGGCCTCTGTTCTCAGGTCACCGCCGGTGCCGGGCAGGCACGGTACGTAAGGCGACGTCGCAGGGGCCGCACTGCCATATGCGACAACAGCATCGCCATCATCGACCTGCACGCCGGATGCGAGACCCGCGATGGTGTGACCCGCGCAGAGCAACGGCAGCGCGGCCATCCAAACCGCCAGGAAACCCCAGTGTCCTATCCTCCGCCCTCCCTTCGCCACACGGCAACCGAGGCCGTGCGACCGCCGGGAAACAAGTCCCGCGAAATACCAAACGCTCATGATTGGCCCTCCTATCGATCGCAAATGATATCCGCATTATACCTTTTCGCAGGGGGCCTTGTCTATACCTGGAATTGCATATTTTCGCCCCGAACAGACGACAATACCTGCCCGTACGGTCGAAGCACCCAGGACGTCTGGCGTTCATAGGGATTTGCTGGCCTTGGCGGTCCCGCCGTAGGCGCCCATGTTGATCCGGCCGCCATTAGGCTCCGGCTCATCCCCGACCGGGCTGTTCGGGTCGCCCGCATCGACACAAGGACTGGTCACATCGTCCTTGACCCAGCTTTGGGTGTTCGGCTCCCAGCGCCCCGCCTGAGATTTCAAATGGTAGTCGCCGTCAACCCAGATCGCATTGGGATCGTTGGGGTCGCCGGGACGGTTGGGATCGTCGGGATCGGCCCAGTAGCCCGGATGGGCAAAGCATGGATCGGCCTCTATGTTCCATTCGCCAAGCCACCCGCCTTTTATGTCAGAGTAGGCCACTTGCGGCTGCGGCTCGTAGGGATCAGCCCAGATCAACGGCGCGCGCCCGCGCAGGATGCAACTGCGAAATTCGGTAAATTTATCCGTACTGACAGCACTGCCCCAAGCTGCACGGTTCGCAACAAAGGTGCAGTTGATGAAAAACAAAGGCTCAATGCTGCCGCCGGTGTGCACGGCACCACCTTGGGTAGGGACCCTGATACTGTGCTGTCCCCGGACAGGCTCGAAGGCTCTGTTTCCTGTGAAGAGGCAATTGGTGAACGCTGCCGTACGGACAACCGCGGCTCCCCCGGATCCACGGCAGCAGTTGCCGCTGAACCTGCAATCTGCAATCCTCGCAAAGCCCCACAAGTACATCGCCCCGGCGCTTCCGTTGGCTGAGTTTTCCCTGAGCGTCGAGGCAGTCATCACGAAGCTATCGCCCCTATCCGCGCCGTATATGGCGCCACCTGTTCCCGCTGAGTTGCCGATGAATGTGCACCGTAAAAGTGACAGGCTGTTGTCGTCCCGGCTGTACAGCGCCCCACCCAAGGACGCTGCGTTCTCGATGAACACGCAGTCTGTCCATGTGCCGGTGCTTTCCTCATCGTATCCTGCACCACCTTCGGAGAAGTGGACGGACTCCAGCATATTGCGTGCGAGGGTGCAATCCCGGAACGTTGAACGACTCCGATGATTGTACACAGCCCCGCCTTGATAGCCGGCAACATTCTCAGAGAAGATGCATCTCGTAAGAATCGGGCCGCAGTCATTCCAGTTGGCCAGGGCTCCTCCCCTCACCGCGTAGTTACCCACAAACTTACAGTCGGTGACCGTAGGATGACTGCCTTCGGCGTTACACATGCCGGCCCCGGAGAAGGTCGTCGCGTTGCCAAGGAAAGTGCAGGCGATCACCGTCGGGCTGCCGGTGCGATTATTCATTCCGGCCCCCCATCCCTCAGCGGGGGGAGGAAGGCGATCCCAGTCCCAACTATCCCGGATAGGGTCAAGATAGTGGTAACCAGCGGTAATCGTGAAGCCGTCGAGAGTGGCGGTGCTATCCGTGCCGCTGCCCGTGACAATGACGTCGCTGTTTGGGCCGATCGAAGAAGTGAGCAGGTCTCGCGGGTCGTTCACGTCGGGATCATCACCGCCGAGATCGCCACTGAGAGTACTCGCGTACCGCTCGACGTCCCGTGCATTCGGGTCGGGCGCTCTGCATCCGACGAAGCCGCCTTTGAGCGTGACTCCGTTGAGGAGTCGAAAGGTCGCTTTGTAGTCCCTCGCTTTGACATCCGCACCCTGGTCGGGCTTATAGGTGCCCTGTGCCACACGGATTTCCACGGGTTTTTCCGAATCGTTCGCATCGGCCAGAGCATCCTGCAAGTACCGGTACGCGTCAGCCCACGAGGAACCGGTGTTGACGCCGGTCGCGTCGTCATCGACGTAAATGGTCTTTCCGGGCGCCGCACGTGCCAGAAACAAGCAAAGCGGCAGGAGCACGCATCCTGCGACAAGAGCTGGCCTATTCATTGTGTCTACCTCCCAGAAAAGAGTCTGGTTATGGCTTCTGAAGGTATGATTTGCTCGCCTCAGCCGTCCCGCCGTAGACGCCCATATTGATCCGCCCGCCGTTGGGCTCGGGCTCATCGCCGACCGGGCTGTTGGGATCACCCGCGTCGATGCAGGGACTGGTGACCTCGTCCAGAACCCAGCTTTCGCTCGCCGGGTCCCAGCGGCCGGCCTGGGACTTGAGGTGATAATCCCCTTCCACCCAGGTGGCGTTGGGATGATCCGGCGTCACCTCAACTGCGCGGGTAGAGGCGTCTACCCAATGCCCCGGAGCCGCGAAACAGGGATCGGCATCCATGTTGCCCGCACCGGGCCAGCCGCCCTGCACATCACTGTATCTGATGGCGACGGTTGGCTCCTGTCCGTCGGACGTCTCGTCCCCGGTACGCCCGAAAGGCAAGGGCGAGATCGACCCCTTGTCGTCCCACACGATGCAATCCGTCAGGGCGACTCGGTCCGCCACCAGATGTGATAATCCGGCCGGCCAGGCGAGGGTGCCGGCTCTCGGGGCCCAGTTGTCCGCAAACGTGCAGCCATCGAAAGTGGCCCCGGCGAGGTGCAGACTGTCGGTAAGCAATCGTGGGAAGTAAATCCAAAAGGCCCCGCCGCTATCCGAGGCGCAATTGCCCGTGAAAAGGCAATGCGTCACAAGCGTACCTTCTGCCCGCGGATTGGGGTCCGAAAGGGAGGACAAGTACGCATACATCGCCCCGCCTGCTGTGGCCCGGTTGCCGCTGAAGGTACACGCCTCCAGCACGATGTGCACTCCTTTGTTGTTGATGGCGCCGCCCCACGCCGCGGTCCAGTTCCGCCGGAAGGTACAGCGAGTCATCAATGCCACTTCCTGCCGCATCAAGCTGACAGCCCCACCCTCCCTCTCGGCCAGGTTGCCCTCGAATTCGCTGTCCGTCAGGATCAATGTACCCTGTTGGTGGCACACGGCCCCGCCCTCCTGGGCCCCATTCTCCTCGAAGACACAGCCGGCGGCGGAGACCTCGCTGTCCACGCTACAGATCCCGCCACCGAGACTCGTGGCCCAGTTATTGATGAAACGACAGTCGGCGAATGTGAGCTGGGCCTGTGAGGCATACACGGCGCCACCAACGACGGCGGCGAAATTATCCCGGAACACACACTGCGAGAGACTCGCCTGCCCTCCCTCACAGAACAATGCGCCCCCGCTGAGTTTCCCGGCGGAGTTCTGCCGGAAAGTGCAGTTCGCCACGTGCGGGCTGCCGCGCAGGTTGTACATACCGCTCTGGACCGCCGCTTGGATAGTGAAGCCGTCCAGCACGGCCGTGGCATCCGTGTTCTGGCTCTCCACCACGTGATTGCTGTTGTCAGCGCGCCGGGACTCATAGACGGGATTCCCCGGCCCCCACGCAGCGATATCATTGCTGCTCAGATCGCCGCTCAGGATGGTCTCATACCGCTCCACATCCCGCTCGTTGGGCTCCTCGGCACCCACGCCGGCGAAGCCGCCCATGAGCGCCACACCGTTCTTAAGACGGAACGCGTCACTCGGTGAACCCGTAGCGTTCACCTCGACGGGCGTGCCGTGCCCATGCGCTCGTGGCGATAGAAGGACACCCTGATCGGGTCGGTAAAGCCCTTGCGCCACCCGAACTTCGTCCCCCGATCCGGCGACGGTCAGCGCCTTCTGCAGATAGATGAACGCATTCGCCCAGGACGAGCCGTCGTTCGCCCCAGTGGCATCATCATCCACATAGATGACCTTTGCGAATGCAGTGGCAGACAGGCCCGCGATGAGGACGCAGACCGTCGCCACGGTTTTGAGTTTTCCGCTCCTTTCCATTTTTCCGCTCCTTTCGACATGAGATGAAGATATGACGCGATAATGAATATGATGCCGCATGGGCACACGCCCCCGCGCGCAACTCGCCAATTATGTTCGCTCCTTCTTCACTCTGCCGCACCCGTCAGGATGACATCATCGAGATTCCAGCCGGACATGGGCCACGCCTTCTCGTCTTTGATCTCATAACCCCAGCGGATGTAGATGCTCTCCTGGTGGTCAGCCATCAGTCCCAGGTTGTAGACAACCACCCGCCAGGCGTCGTCCGCAAGCACGGCCTCCGCGTTCTCATACCGCCACACTATTGCCCACGTGGTTCCGTCGGTGGAGACCTCCAGCGTGGCGTGGACGTAGTCGGCTTCATCGGTATTGAGCCGGCGGGCGAACTGAAGTCGCACGTCATGATAGGGCCGGCCGTCGAACGGGCCAGCGGTCAGGTAGTGGGGTCCATCGGCGGTGACGGCGTAGTCTCCATCGAGGTTCACGCCATAGACATTATCACCTGTGTAGCCGCCAACAGGGTCGGGGTTACCGTGTTGGGTGCCGCCGCGACCGGCGGGCGTGCCGAACTGCCACTGTCCTTCCATCGTCCAGCCGGGCGAGACGTCCAGCGCCGTCTCGAAAATGACCCTCCGCGCACCGTGCTGCCAGGACTGCGCCAGGAGCGCGAGGTCCTTCATGTCGACGCGCGCATCGAAGTTCAGATCAGGGCTGCCGCACGGAAGAGGTGTGGTCTCTAACCAGTGTTCGGCCAGGAAGGCCAGGTCCCGGAAATCCACTCCCTCCGGGTCGACAAAATCCCCCGCGAGCAGCGGCTCCCAAGCCAGTTTCGGATAGATCGGCCGGCCGCAGCACATCTTCCAGATGTCCTCTGTGCCATTGGACGCCTCGCCCACGAAGTCCCAGCCGGCGACGATATACGTCCACAGGTTCTGCATCTCGGCTGTGGTCTTGCCGGTGCCGGCGGTGCTCTCGCTCACACCGCTGGTTTCCATGTCCCAGAACGAGTTTTGCACGAGCGTGGCGTCACTGGTGCCTGCGAGCCCACTGACCACGCTGTCCGTTGTCTCCCCCGTCACTGGGCCGGTTGAGTAGCACCTCAGCACAGTGCCTTTTTGGTTGAAGCCGATCAAGCCGCCAACCTGGTTTTCGCCATGTACGTTACCCCTGGCATAGCAGTCCGTCACAACGGGATTGTACTGGAGAAATTGATCGTCCCACACGTTGAAGCCAATCAGTCCGCCGATACCGCTTCCACCGGCTACGGTGCCACCTGCCCAACTGGCACCGATTGTGCCGCCGTTGAGTCCCACGAGCCCTCCGGCGTAGTCCCCCGTCACGGATACCGAAGCGGTCGAGTAGGACCGCAAGATACTCCCCTCGTGGCATCCCACCACTCCCCCGGCTTGCCGCTGGGCAAAGGCACTGCCGAGGGCAAAGCAGTCCGCAATACTGGACTTCTTTGAGCAGACGCCGACGAGTCCGCCAACGTCCAACTGTCCTGAGACGCGGCCTTTGCTGTAACAACGGGAGATCCGGGTCGGCCGGTGGCACGTTCCGACCAGCCCTCCAACACTGCTGTCGCCCAACACGTCACCGGCGGACCAGCAATTCGAAACCGCGCCGTAGGTCTCTCCCACCAAGCCGCCAAATGATTCCGGGTGCCCGAATTGCCGAGCGACTTCCGGCAGAGGGCGTTCTCCCGCGGGTTGAACTGTACACGTCGCATGACAATCGGAGACGGTCCCGGTGCTTTCTCCGACCAAGCCCCCTACCACTCTATCGCCCAGCACCTGTCCCCCCTCCACGTAGCAGTTGCGGATCGTGCCCAATGACAATTGGCCTGCCAAAGCACCCACAAACCACACTCTTTTCGGGCACGTGGAGGCCGGCCGCACATCCGGGTTTAACAGCCCCAGGTCCTTGACCTCTGCATCCGGGCCTTTGATGGACCGGAACAGCCCAACGCCCATCACAGCCTCAGCAACACAAGGGTCCTCATCGCCCGTTATGATAAGGGTGAGATTCGCTATCGTGTGCCCATTGCCGTCAAAGACTCCCTGGAAGGCAGCAACCGGGTGGAACGTAGAGCTGCCAAGATCCTTCAGGTCAATATCCGCCACAAGCCGGAAGTGCTTGTCCGAATCCTCCGGATTGAGCCCGACGGCATTCATCTGCTCGGCGGTGCCGATCAGGTAGGGATCCTCGACCGTGCCGCTTCCGCCACCGTATTGGGCCTGAGCCGGTACACCGAGGGTGAGAAAGACCGCCCCTGCCACCAGTACCCACCAGCCTACCGAACTCGCTTTCCCGTCCATTCCCCGCTCCTTTCGCAATGACCGCTATCGATATGAATGCCACGCCGGACCGGGCGCGCAGCCCGGCCGGTCAGTACGCATAGCATGCGCTTCCGGCGCCGTCAGGCGGCAAGGGCGACACAGGCGAAGGCCGATCCGCGCATCTCGTGCCTGCGCCGGTCGCTACGCCGGAAGCGCAGCGTTCCACGTTGGCAGAGAACACCTGACTCGCGAAGGTGGGCGGATATGAAAGGACGAATTAGAAAATATGATGGCGAACCAATTATGATAAAACTACTTACCCGCCTTCGTATCTCAACTATTATCAGCATTCTATCGTTAAGAAGATGACGCGGTCAAGAGAATTGTTCCGCCGCCGGGTAGAAAATCTGTATCTTTCGGCGCGGCTGGTCACTCCGCTGTTTCAATGCCGCTCGGCGGAGAAACCGGCCGGCGCACAGTGATTCCCATTTGGGAGGTGAAATGAATGGCTATTTGGGCCATCATGCCCAGGCCGACCACGACGATGGCAAACCAGTATGGGGCATACAGATCCACGTTCTTGGCGAGATAGCCGCCCGCTCCCGAACCGATTGTGACGCCGAGGGATATCACGACCTCATGGATAACCATGCGCACCGAGCGTTTGCGGCTGGTGGAGGCACCATAGAATAAATGGGAGCTATAAGCAAACCCGAAGGCCAGTCCCAAAATCACGGCCGACAGGAAAAAGACGCCCAACGTGCTGCCGTAGATGATCATCAAGAGAGCGGCAAATACCATGACCTGGCCCCCGATCAACAGGACCGCCCGGAAATGCCAGAAGGCCCAGCGCCCGCCGGCGATCAGGGTCAGGAAGTTGCACAGCGCGATCGTCATCAGATAAGCACCGAACTGGCTCTCGGAGTGGCCCAGGCTCGTAAACAACAGGGCAAATTGCGATCTCGCTATGGCAAACGAGACCCAGGTGCAGAACAGGGCAATGCGGGACATCCAGCGGAAATCCGCGAGCGTGCGGGCGTCGCATAGGGCTTCGGCAATGCCGTTGGCACCTGCCGGCTCGTGCGGCTGGGCGGCGTCGCGGCGGGCCAAGCCGAGCAACAGGAAGGACACCACGAAGCACAGGACGGCGGCGATCATCGGCCACAGCGGGTTCTGCTCGACCAGCCAGGCCCCAACGAGCGGGCCGATGACTCCTCCGCTCGACCACGAGCCGTTGTACCGGCCCAGCCGGCGGTTCAGCTCCAGACCTTCATAGCTGGCCGAGACCCAGCTCATCAGAAACGGCCAGAACAGGGCCATGGCCGCGCCGCCCAACCCGCCGGCGGCAATCATCATCCAGACCCATACCAGCCCGCTGACGGCACTTTGGGCCCTCGCCCCGAGAACAGCGAGAACCATCAGCCCGGCGGCCGAGAAGGCGGTTGCCGTTGCCGCACGGGTGGCACGCCTGGCATCCAGGTGTCCCAGCCGGGAGCCGGTCACCAGCAGAGCGATCATATAGGCGAGACAGTTGATGGCCGGTGCGTAGCCCACGTGTGCTTCCGTGCCGCCCATGGTGCTGAGGACAAAGGGCATGGCGGTCCACGCGATGCTCAGGCTCAGGCCCGTGGCAAAGGCCGCCCCATAAAGCGGCCATGTCCTATCCCATGAACTGACCGGCAGTTCCTTGCTTTCAGACATCCCGATTGTGCTCCAAAGCCACTGATTGTAGCATCGGCGTCCCAACATGCCAGTGGTCACCGCAAGTTTCGTGAACGGAGATGTGCCTGTGACACGGATTTGCTTATACGAAGGAATAATACCGATTACGGCCGAATTCTTCGTAGCTGGCCCTGGGCTCGTGAGGCCGCAGCACGTCCAGCGTTTGTCATGTCGAGCGGAGCGAAGCGGAGTCGAGACATCTGGCCTCGAATATGGCGCATCATCCATTCCCGGCCAGATTTCTCCGCGCGGCCTTCGGCCTTGGCCGAAATGACAAGGTCCTGCACCTTCAAGGTCCTCGGAAGCAATCCGTATGAGACGATTCGCACGACTCGGGTGCCATGCTTACGCTCGCGTAAGCATGTCGTGACCGTGGAATCGAGCACGTCTGCGCAACTACGCAAGCAGAGATATGAGACGCTGGTGGGGAGACACAAACCCGGGATTACGGCTGCCAGCCTTTGGCTTTGGCCCCCTCGAGCACCCGCTGCCTCTTGACGGCAAACTCCCGCTTCAATTGTGGATCATCCTTGGCCAGTTCAAGGGCCTTGTCCAGATGCTGGAGTGCGAGGTCATACTGCTGCTGCAGATAATACAGGCGAGCCAGACCGTCGTACGTATGAGCCTGACCTACGAGGGGCAGCCGCGGCAAAACACGCTTGAGGACCTCCGCGGCACCGGCCAGATTGCCCTGCCTCTCGCGCACGTCGGCCAGGTTGGCGTAGGCCGGAAACAGCGTCGGGTCCCGCTGCGTAGCCCGCTCGAAGGCCGAGGCAGCTTTATCGAGCGAGTCCAGCCCCCGGTAACAGACCCCGACGTTGTTCCACGCGGCGGCATTGTTGGGTTGCGATTTAAGGAAGTGCTCGTACTGCCCGGCTGCCTGAGCGTAGCGACGCAGAAGCAGGTACTTCTGGGCCAGGCGCGAGCGCAGAGCTTCCACGTTTGGCTTGTCCTTGACCTCCTTCTCCAGAGCTTTGATCTCACCATCCAGCTCGGCGAGAATGCTCTCCACGTCCCGGTCGCGGGGATTCGCCTTCCTGGCCATCTCGAAGGCGGGGCCCATGATCTCCGGGTCCCCCTGCAGCATGCCCACCATGCCCTGGAGCGTGTACGTTGTCCCCAGGTCATACTGCTGCAGGATGGTTGGCGGCGGGTCGGTCTGGCCGGGGATTGCAGCCGTGTTTGTCACGTAAGGCTGAATGGGGGAATGAAAAGCAGCAATGCCGCCCAGCACATCCAGCCAGCATGCCTCCAGATCGCGTTTGATCGTGGCCCCGAATTCCAGATACGGCCGATCATCCGTATGCAGAGGACCCGCGCCGGCGAGCTTGCGGAGGCCCTCCTCCGTGACCACGAGACAATCGACGAAATCGTAAGGCGAATGGATGCTGATCTGCTTCAGGTCTTCCGCAATCGTGCGGCGACCGACGATCTCGCCGATGCGTCGCAGGTCAAGCTGCATCGGCTCGAGCGTGCCGAGGAGGACGGAATGCTTGTTCAGGCAGTTGTTGACCATCCAGAGCGAGCAGTGCGGCATCGCCGCCTGAAAGCTCCGGACGATGATTTGGAAATCCTGCAGCCGCAGGTCGATCGGCACCCAGCACGAGAGCACGCCGCCCGGCTTGAGGTGCTCGCGACAGGCCTGGAAGTGGTCGAACGTGTACAGGGCCGAGCTGCCGGTGGTCCCGGGATAGGTGGAATCGTTCATGATCACGTCGAACTTCTCCTTGGTGAGCTTGATGAAGTTCTTGCCGTCCATGATGATCTTGCGGAGCTTGGGGTTCTCGTACGAGCGGCGGTTGATCTCGCGGAAGTACGTGCCGGCCTTGAAGACGCCCGGGCAGATATCCACGATGCTGTAGTGGGCGGCGCCGAAATCCAAACCGATGCCGCACGTCTCGCCGCTGCCGTAGCCGATCTGCACGACGTCCTGCGGATTCTTATGCACGAGCAGCGGCGCGTAGGCCTGCAACTTCTGCGTTGTCCGCAGCATCAGGTCCACGCCCGCCACGTCCACCCCGTCAATCGCGATGAGCCGGTCGCCGTCGGGCAGGTCGTGGACGGTCACGGTCCCCGTCACACCATCTTCCATGTAGACAATCTTGCTCG
>Ga0315289_10001575_pt1 | contig 35567 bp, 29 predicted proteins | sample YL17G11_40_MG_FD_203452 | JGI IMG/M metagenome (GOLD analysis project Ga0315289, IMG submission 203452) | Sediment microbial communities from Yellowstone Lake, YNP, Wyoming, USA - YL17G11_40 | ecosystem: Environmental > Aquatic > Freshwater > Lake > Sediment | place: USA: Wyoming | collected...
GGGGGGGGCGCTGTCTCGGGCTGTGGCTTTTGCGTTTGTTTTCTCTATATAGAGATTGAGCGAGAGAGAGAGAGAGAGAGAGAGAGAGAGAGAGAGAGAGAGAGAGAGAGAATGTTTTTCCGTGAGAGGAAGAAGAAGAAAGAAGGAAAGAAGAAGAAAGAAACTCGTCGGGAAAAAAATAAGGAAGAAAAAAAATGGCTCAAGCTTACCACCTCGTCCTCCTCCACGGGCTCGGCCCTCAGCGTCCAGTAGCAGTCGTTGATCGCGTCGACCCTGTCCTCCGGGGCGAAGACCTTGAAGATCTTGGAGCAGTAGATCTCGACCAGCCTGAGGCCGTGCGGCCTCCGCCCGGCCGAGGCGTCGTCGCCGACCTTGGCCGCCAGCTCGCGCAGCGCGTCCTCGACCGTGGCCTCCCTTGCCAGCATCAGCGTGTGCGTCGAGGGGGAGCCGCCGGCCGGGAACCACTCGACGCGCAGCGGCTTGAGCAGCTCCAGCTGCGGCAGGGGCATGTCGAGGGTCTCGAAGTAGAGCGTCGTCGAGGGCGTCTGGTAATGGACCAGCGCGGCGTCGAGGGTGGCGACGCCGCGGTGGCGCATCGGCCCCGGCTTGGGGCCCCCCGTGTAGCCGTTGTGCTGTGTGAGGCGCACGTGGTCGCCGTCGACGGGGGGAGGGGGGGCAGCGGGGCTGGCCGCTCCGTCGCCGGACTTTTTCTTCTTCTTCTCCTCCTCGGCGGCGTCCGCTCCCCCTTCCTCGGCGGCCCGGGCCCGCAGCGCCGCCGCGAGCGCCGCGGCGACCTCGTCGTACCCCATCTCCCCGGACAGCTCGAGCTCGAACCCGGGCTCCTTGGGCTCGGCGAGGCGCTTGAACGTGACGACGCGGCGGGCTTTCACGTACTCGAGGAACTTGTTGGCGTGCGGGTGCCTGACGACGACGGCGCTTGCGGCGGTGGCAGAGGAGGAGGAAGCAGAAGGGGGAGGCCCGGCGCTCGCGGTCTCCATGGCCTCTGCCCCGTCGTCGACCTCGTCGGCAGCGAACTGAATTTTGTTTTATCGTGGAAAGGAAAAGAAGAGGTGAGTATTCTGGAGATTCTCCTTCGGGCGAAAAAAGAAGAAAAAACTTTTCAAAAAAAAAAACATTCCAAGGACCACTCACCCTCCTCTGAAAGACGATGATGTCGCCGTTCTCCAGCTGCGCCTCGGCCAGCGTCTGGTCGGCCCCGATGCGCTCCACCATCACTGTGGGATCGAACTTGATCTCCTCGAAGATCTCGACGCGGTCGCGGGCAAGGGCGGCCGCGTCGTCCCCCGCCTTGAGCGAGACGCCGGCGACGGGCGCGAGCGCGGCCGCGAGCGCGCCGCCCGTCGTCGCCGCGCGCGGGACTACCGCGTGCCCCGAGTAGCGCAGCGTTCCCGCGACCGGGTCGTAGTGCTTGAAGAAGAGCAGGATGTTGTCGTCTCCCAGGGCCGGGAGGTCCTGGAAAGAGTCCCTCGCGGGAGCGACGGGCGGGCAGCAGTTGCTCAAGAGCGCCGCGGCCGTCGGTGGCGCGCCCGGGGGCAAGGAGGCCGCGGCAGCGTCGACCATGGCCCTCACCGCGGCCCCCGCCGGCCCTCCGGCGTCGGGCGTCTCGATGTAGAAGTCGATGCCGGCGCTGCCTCCGCCACCCCCGCGGAGGCCCACAGTGTTGCCGTTCCCCGCGGAACCGACCTGCGCCGCGACCTTGACCTCGACGTCGCTCATCGTCAGCGCCGCGTCCTCGCCGCCGGGCTGTGAGTCGAGTGGCCTCGAGGGGCGGTAGGTGTTGTTCTGCCTGCGCGCCCACATCCACCAGCGCTGCTTCTCGGCCGGGATCGGGTCCCGAGGAGGGGGAGAAGAGGGGGGAGGAGCGGAGGCGGGGGGAGCAGAAGAGGTCTTTTTCGGGGCCTTTCTGCCTCTCTTGGCCGCCGCGTCGCCGTTTTCGCCGCCGTCGTCGTTTCCGTCGCCTCCGTCCCCACCGCCGCCGCTTCCGCTCCCGCCCGCGACGAGCGCCAAGCCGGCCATCGCCTGCGCGTTAGCCAGTGTCGCCTGCTTCTTGACGCGGAGCCTGCCCGTGATCGGAGGAACGGCGTCGGCGGCGGCGGCGAGCGCGGCGTCGTCGATCGGGGCTGCTGCCGTCGCGGCCACGGCCGCGGCCGCCGCGGCCGCGTCCTTCTTCTTCTTGTCGTTCCCATTTGCCGCGGCGGCGGCGGCGGCAGCGGAGGCAGCGGCAGCAGCGGCCCCCGCCGCCGCCACCTTCGCCACCTCCTCGGCTGTCCTCTCCGCGGCCTCGGCGGCCAGCACGTCGTGATCCACAAGGTCGAAGAACCTGCCCTTCTCCTCCAAAGCCCTCGCAAAGTCGCCGTCGGTCGCGCCGCGCACGACAGAGTACAGGTGCGCCTCGGCCTTCTCGCGGCGGCGGCGCTCCTTCCCGGCCACCTCGGCGCGCAGGCGCGCGCGCACGTGCTCGTGGACGTCGGTCTCCGTCACCTCGCACATCACCGAGGGCCAGTCGGAGACGCGGACGTACACGAGCATGTAGGCGTTGGAGAACTTGGCGAGGCGCGGCGGCGGCGGCGCGGCGACGACGGGCGGCGGCGGGGGCACGACGACGACGTCGCCGTTTGTCTCTCCGCTCGCGTTGTTCGCAGCGGCCGCGGCTGCGGCTGCAGCGGCGGCGGCGGCGGCGTTTGCCGCCGCGATCCCGCCGCCGCCAAACTGGTCGTCGACCGCCGCGCGGCGCGCCTCGCGCGTCACTCTCTCGTCGTCGAAGCGGAGCCACTGCTCGCCGTCGGGCCTGATGAACGCGTAGTAGTGTCCTCCGTGGACGCCGCCCGAATGGACGAGGACGGAGTGGAGCTGGTGAGAGAGTTGATGTTTGAGCAAGAGAAAGAAAAGAGAGAAAGAGAGATGAGGAAGAGTGAGTTTTTTTGAGCCCCCCCCCCCCGACTGCGGGGGGGGGAAAACCCGAAAACTTCAACAAAAAACTTCTTACCTTGTACAGGTTGCGCACCCTCGCGTCCGAGTCCTTGGACAGGTACTTCCTCCCGCCCACGTCCAGGTCCAGCTCCTCCGGGAACTCGTACAGGTCGTTGATCTTCACCATCGTGTCCCTCGCGAAGTCGTACTCGAACCTCTTGAGCTGCAGCTGCAGCACCGGAGGAAAATCGTCGAAGAGCACGCCTTTTTTCGCGTCTTGAAGGCCGTGGCCTTCGGCATTGTACTGGTTCTGGCCGTCGAGCGTCTCGACCGCCGTGTACGCGTCAAAACTCGCATAGACGTCCTTGCACCCTTTGACGTCCAGCTGCAGGTCCATGAACGACTCCTTGCGCGTGCTCTCGCACTCCACGTTGATGCACCGCACAAAGTTCTCGGTGTGGCCCTCAAACAGCCGCGCGACAGTGCCGTCGACGGCCGTCCCCTTCATCTGCTCCTCGAGCTTCTCGCACAGGACGCGGTTGAGCTCCTGCACGTCGTGCTGCATGAACGCGTCGACCGAGTCCCAGCCGAACGACCTCGTCAGGTCCTTGGTCGGCACCGCCGAGGGGCCAAACTGGAGCTTGAAGAAGAGGCTCTGCAGCGCGAGCGCGATCGAGGCGTGCGGCTCGTCGTCGGGGCTCGTCGGCATGTGGTACACGGCCCTGCGGAACGCGTTGAGGTTGTGGAGGGTCTGGAGAAGCGAGTTCATGTAGCAGGTCGCGCCCTGGTTCTTGAGGCCGACTGGGGTTTTTTTTTTTCGTTGGAGGTGGTTGAGTTTTTTTTTTCTTTTTCCTTTTTCGTGAGTCTTGTTTTTCTCTCGCTTGCTCGCTCTCTCTCTTCCTCCAAAAACACCAAAAACTCCTCTCACCATGCCCCGTCTCCCTGCGGCAGTCGTAGTGCTGGTTCCCCAGGTAGCCCCCCAGCACCCCCCCGGGCGGCAGAGCCTCGGGCGGGACCACGCTTGGGTCCGTCGACAGCTCGCAGCGCACGACCACGGAGCCGTCGGCGTGCACGAACTCGGCCCTCACATCGGCCAGCGGCAGGAAGGAGGTGAAGCCCCAGTCGACCGCCACGGGCGCGAACGAGTGCGTCGCCTCCTTGCTGCTGTGGCGGGCCTCGTCTCCCGAGGGGTGGAGCAGCGAGAGCTTGAACCAGGCGCGGCGCGGGGCCCAGTCGCCCACGAGGGGGGCCGCGTCGTCGCCGCTGTCCGCCGCCTGCGAGGAAGCGGCGGCGGCGGCGGCGTCGGCGGCGTCGGCGGCGTTGACGTAGAGGGCGAGGTTCTCCTGCTTGTTGCCCCTCGGATAGCAAAGAATGTTCCACGGGTGCCCGCCGACCGTGAAGGTGTCGGAGTAGAGCTTGGTGTCGAGGGCCGGGTTGAGGACGTCGTGGACGACGAACTGGAGAGAGAGATTTTTTTTTTTTTTTTTTAGGGAGGTTTCGGATGAGAGACGGTTGAAATCGTGAGAGAGCCGACGACGCGCGATCGATTCTTCCTCCGATCCCTCCCCTCTCTCTCTCATCCATCTTTCTTCTCTCTTTTCTTCTCTCTCTTTCTCTTACCGTGAACATGCCCGTCAGGGCGGGCTCCTCAGCGAGAGCAGGCCCCTCTGCTGCCGGGGAGGGGGAGGTGGAAACGCCTGTGTGGAGTTTTGAAAGGGCGTTGATTTCGAAAAGGAGTCAAAAAAAAGAGGCGAGCGAGGAAAGGAGGGAGGGAGGAGAGGAGTCGACGAGCGAGCGAGACCCACTGAGAGAGAAAAAACGACCGATGCTCTCCAAGAGCTTTTCACAGCAAAAGCGACGAGCCGTTTTCTCCTTTTGTTTCCTTGCTCTCTCTCTCTCTCTCTCTCTCTCTCTCTCTCGAGCAGGGCCGCGCGTCCCTGATCATTCTGCGATCGAGACGCGGCAAAAGTAGCGCTGCGTTCGAAAGAAGGAAAGAGAAACAATGTTCGTTCATTGGCCATCAAAAGATGGAAAGAAAAAATAAACTCTTCTTCTTCTTACCCTCCATCGGCTCGGCGGCTCCGTCGTCGAGAGGCTCGTTGTCGGGCTGCATCGCCTGGGCAGAGCCTCCGGACGTGCGTCTCCTGCGAGCGGCGGGAGGCTGCTGCGACGAGTTGTTGTTTTCGTGGGCGTCGCTTTGGTCGTCGACGACAGCGGCGGCGTCGTCAAAGATTGCTCCTTCCGCTGCTGGCTCCTCGTGCGCTGCTTCCGCTCCTTGCGACGGCGACGGCGAGCGAGACGCAGCGCGGGTGCGCCGGCCTAGGCGCGGCGGCACCGTGAACGTTCCGAGCCCCCTCCTTGAACGGAGGAGATTGGTGTTCGGAGGAAGAAGCGAGAGAGTAGCGATGGAAGAGAGCGAGAGAGGGGGAAAAAAGAGTGAACCAAGAAGGAGGGGCGCCGAAAAGGAAAAAACTCTCTCTCGCTCTCTCACCTCTCACTCACTCGCTCACTCACTCTCTCGCCTCTTTCAAGTGCGTGCAACTTTGTTTCTCTTTTTTGTTTTTTTACAGACGCGAAGGCCAGTCAGCAGCAGCCGGTGCATCGCCGTTTACAATAATCCCCGCTCTTTCGAGGAGTCTGTCGAGCGCCGCCCTCCCTTGCATCTTTTCGCCCGCTCCCGCTTCTCCCCCTCCGTTCTCTCCGCTCCTCGGGACGGCCGCGAGCGCCCACAGGGCTGCTCGGGCCTCGGGCGTAGGGGGCATAGGAGGAGGAGGAGGAGGAGGAGGAGGAGGAGGAGGAACGGGAGCGGGAGCGGGGGGCCTCCTCTGCTGGCGGTTTGGCGGAGAGAACGAGGCGCCGCCGCCGCCGCCGCCCTCGCTCCCTCGCTCTCCTCCTCCTCCTCCTCCGTGTCCCTCTCCCCTCGCGAGCTCCGCCGCGTGCTCCCAGCACGCCCGGAGCGCGGCGCCGCAGACGGCGTAGTTCAGGTGGGCCAGGGTCCTCCCCGAGGCCAGGTGCCTCGTGTTGGAGACGACGAGGGCGACGACCGGAGAGCCCGCCGCGGCCGAGGGAGGAGCAGAGAGGTCGACGACGGCGCCGCCGCTCGCGCCGGCGAGGACGCCGCACGTCGACAGCAGCATCTCCTCCTCCCGCTCCCCTCCCTCTCCGCTCCCGCTCCCCGCAGGCGCAGCAGCAGCCAGGGTCCTCGCGACCACCCCGAAGGTCGCCAGGGGCCCCAGCCCCGCCCGCGGGTGCAGGCGCGGGAAGCCGAGGGCGGCGACGGGCGTCGCGGCGGCCGGCACGCGGGGGGCGAGCCGCGCCGCCGGGGGGAGGAGGCGCTGGGGGCGCCGCCGCCGCTCGCTCCCGCTCCCGCTGGCGCTCCCGCTCCCGCTCCGCCGGTCCGCGGCCGAAGGGAGCAGCCTCACGACGGCGACGTCGAGCCCGCTCGCGAGCGGCGGCAGCGGCCTCGCGTCGACCTCCGCGGGCTCCCAGGAGCAGCCGCCGCCGCCGCCGCCGCCGCCGGGCGCGCGCGAGCGCAGCTGGAGCAGGACCCGGCGGGGCGGCGGGCCGCCCGCTCCCTCCGCTCCCCCCCGCCCCCGGGCCTCCGGGACGGCGTGCCTCGCCGTCAGGAACGCCCCGCCGCCGACGTGAACCGCCGAGGCCCACGACGAGCCCGGGACGAGCAGCGCGACGACGGAGCGCGAGGCCCCCTCGAGGGCGCGGGCGAGCGAGGGGGGGGGGCGGAGGGGGGACGAGACCGCAGCGGCGGCGACGAGCGGCGGAGGGAGCGGCGGCGGGAGCGGCGGGAGCGGCGGCGGGAGCGGCGGCGGGAGCGGCGGGAGCGGCGGCGGCGAAAGGCCCGGCTGCGGCCTCGACGGCGGCAGCATCCCAGCGTCCCGAAGGGCGGCGGCGAGCGGCCCCGCGGCGACGACGAGAGGGAGACCCGAGAGAGCGGCAGCACCAGCACCAGCACCAGCACCGCCACCAGCAGCAGCAGCAGCAGGAGAGGAGGAAGAAGTGCGGGAGAGTCTCTGTCGCAGCGGCGGCGCGAGGACGCCGGCGAACCTCGCCCTCGCCGCCGCACCCCCCCCCCCTCCTCCCCCGGCGGCGACGAGGGCCACGACGGGCCCGCCGTCGGCGCCCGGGAACGCCCCCGGAAGGTCCACCAGGAGCAGCGGCGGCGGCGCCGCCGCCGCGCCCCCGAGGCCTCCGCCGCCGCCGCCAGAGTCCCCGATGACGGCGGAGACAGCGCCGGAGAGGACGCAGCCGGCGAAGTGAGGCGCCGAGAGGCCGCCCAGCGGCGCGCCCGCCGCGAGCAGGGGCGTCCCCGGAGGCAGGGCGGGGGGAGGGCCGCCGCCGCCGCCGCCGGCCGAGGACGCCCACAGGAGCGCCGCGGCGGAGGCCGCCTCCGCGGGGGCGGGCCCCCGGCCCTCTATCACGGCCAGCCACGCCGCGGACGGCTGCGGGGGCCTCGCCGGAGCGGGGAGCACCAGCGGGGCGGAGGAGGCGCGGGGCGACGAGGGGGCGGAGGAGGCGGGGGCGGGAGGCGCGGCGGGGCGGGCAGCCCCCCCGCCAGAGAGCGAGAGGGCCCAGCCGGTCTCCCACCCCTCCCTTCCCAGCCGAGACAGGGCCTCGTCTGCCCCCGGGAGCTTGAGCCACGCCGCGACGCGGAAGGGGGAGGAGAGAGGAGACGAGGAGCAAGAGGGGAACGAGACGGAGAGCGTCGCCCCCGCGACGAGCGCCGACGACGGCGAGAGACCCTCTCTGTCGTCGACAAAGGGCGCGACCGCGGAAGCGGGGACGAGAACCCGACAAGGACCAGCATTTGAGGGCGAGGGCGGCAACAGCACGCCGCTACACGTGACGGTGGTCGCGCCGCCCTCGGTCACGGCCAGCGGGCAGCCGAGGCCGCGCGCGTGGCGGGCGTCGGGGCCGCGGACGACGACGAGCGCGGTCGCCGGCAAGAGGAGGTCGGCCGGCGGTTTTGGAGCTTGCATCATTGCTCTTCTTCTTTCCGCCTTTCCCTCTCTCTCTCTTTCGCTTCTCGGTTCGCTCTCTCTCGTCGCAGAGGATGGAGGATAGTCGCGCCGTGTTCTCTCTGTTTTGCAGTGCAACAAAAAGGCTAGCGATGCCGCATCGTAGAGACGAGTTTGAAGCAACTAGACAATTTAGTGATGCCCCAGTCAAGTCTCGACCTCGAGATTTCCATTTTTCCTTTCCGAACCCGGGAAACGCTCTCTCTCTCTTCTCCCAAAACTTACAGAACTCTCTCTCCTTCACATGGGCTCCTCGTCGAACTCGGGGTCCACGTCGATGCCCGGGATCCCTCCGATCTCGAGATGGGATCCGGAACCCTCGCCGTCATCGTCGTCGTCGTCGCCACCGTCGTCAAGAACCCCTTCTTCGTCCTCCTCCTCCTCCTCCTCGGAGCCCCCGCCGCCGACGCCGACGCCGGCCCCCGCCCCCGCCCCCGCCATCTCGTCGAGCCCCGCGAACGTCTCCGCGAGGTCCGCGGAGGCCGCCGCGGCCGTGGGGAAGGGGAGCCTCGGCGCCGCCGACGCTGCGGAAGAAGAGGCAGCCTCTGCTGCCCCCAACGCGGGAGCGGCCGCCTCGTCGCCTTTGCCTTTCCCTTTCCCTTTGCCTTTGCCCTTGACTCCGCCCTCGCCATCAGACTCGTCATCAGACGCATCCCCGCCCTTGCCGCCCTTGATGCCGCTGCCCTTCCCCCCGCCCTTGCCCGTCTGGGCCTTGGCCTTGGCCTTCTTCCTCGCCGCGGCCTTCCGCCGCTTCATGATCTCGTCAAAGGGCATCCCGGGCCTCTCCAGCTGGCTGAGGTCGGGCAGGCCGCTCTCGTCGTCGGCGAGCACCCCGCCCACCGCGAGCGCGGCGACGCTGCTCGCGTGCGCGTGCACGCCCTCCTCGAAGTAGTCGAGGTTGCGGCGGGAGTCGACGACGCCGAGCGCGGGGGCCGCGAGGTCGGGGTGCACGTTCTGGCCGCCGTTGGTGATGACACCCATGATCTCGTCGTGCGTCCAGGTCAGCTTGAAGGGGAACCCCTTGACCTTGCGCGCGAGGCGCAGATCGGTGAGCTCGTCGACGTTGTAGGCCTTGTTCTTGCCGACCTCCGCCTGGCGCGCCGCGAAGGCCGCGTCCGCCCGGGCGTGCGCGCGGCGCTTCTCGTTCCACGCGCGCAGCTCGACGTCGCCCCAGCTCGCCCACTCGTGCTGGATCACGCCGTCGGCGAACGCGCTGCCCCTCCTCGCGAGCTCCTCCTCCTCCATGTCGGCGCGGAGGAACCCGGAGCCCGTGGGGTCGAGGCGGCCGAGCTCCTCGTCGCGGTCCCTGGCCAGCTTCGTGCGGGTCCACGTCTGCATGAACGTCTTCTCGCGCGGCCCTGGGAACTGGTTCGTGCCGCCGACGCGCCCGCCGGTGTGGTACGTCGGCAGGACCTTGGCGTCCGAGACGTCCGCGGTCCGGATCCGCAGCTCCTTCAGGACGGGCTCGGGCAGGCCCAGGGCGCCGCCCTTCGCCGCGCGCTCGTCGTCGGGGGACTGGAGGTACTCCGGCAGGGGCACGCCGGCGCGCGCCAGGCCCGGCAGCGCCTTGTGCACGGTGCAGAGCGCCCAGTAGACCTGCTCGTCGCGGGCGCCGGCCTCGGCGCGCCAGCGGCGCTGCTCGGCCGCGGTCATCGGGGGCAGGGCGGCGATTCGGGCCGTCTCGCGGGCGCGCTCGCGGGCGTAGTGGGCGGCGAAGCGGGCGCTCTCCTCCTCCTCGGGGGAGACGTACGCGGGGCCGCTCCCGCCGCTGAAGGCGGGGCCGCCGGCGCCGTCCGCCGCGTCGCCGCCGCCGCCGCCGCCCTCGCCTCCGGCCCCGCTCGCGCCATAGTCAAATACCCCGTCGGCGAACTGCGCGCTGACGTCCTCGGCCCCGTCGGGAGGGGCCAGCCTCAGCGCGCGCTCGTCGAGCGCCGTCAGCCGCGCGCGCGGGTTCCGCTTCTCCTCCTTCGCCAGCGGCACGTCGACCTCCTTCACGAGGAGGTGCTGCCTCCAGAGGCCGACCATGGCCCAGAACTTCGGCCAGTCCCCGACCCGGGTCGGCCAGTCGGGGTCCTCGAGGACGTCGTCGATCGTGGGGACGTCGAGCTCCCAGGGGCGCAAGGGGTCGTTGGTCGGGGCCGCGAACAGGGGTTTCCCTGCTTCCGGGCTCGAAGAGGTCGACCTCCTCGCATCGTCGTCGTCGTCATCGTCGCTGTCGTCTTCAAAGTCGTCGAGGTCGTCGTCGTCGCTGACTTCGGCCTCTTCTTCGACGTCACCTTCGTCGTCTGATGCGAGAGCAGCAGCAGCGGTGACGGTGGAGGCGCGGGGAGAAGCAGCAGGAGAGGGGAGGCGTCGAGAGAGCATCACCGACGGCGGCATTCGTGGCAGCCGTCGCGGCGGCGATGCTGCTCTCGCCGTCAAACTAGCCGCGGCGGGCTTCGCCGCCCTTCGCGCCGACGCCGCTGCCGACCGTCCTGTCGCGGAGGCAGTTTCAACGTCGAGCTGCGCGTGTCGGAGGGTTCGCATGGCTGAGAAAGGGGGCGTGGAAGCGAGAGCGCCAAAGCGAGCGCCAAAGTCCCGAAGCGAGCGCCAAACCAATTCGGGGGCGAAGAGTGAAGTTCAAAAACGACGAGGGAAAAAAATAAACTTGGGCGCCTGACGACGACGGCTGCCTCTCGTTCTGTTTCTCTCTTTGGGCTCTCTTCTCTTCGAGAGTCTCGATTACGGATGGCGCCTCCGCGCCACAAGTCCCACGCGGACGAGGCAGGTCCATCGATGATGATCAACGGAGGAAGAAGTGCAGGAGGCGGTGGTGCAGCAGCGGCTGCCATCGCCGGCGCCGGCCCCGCCGACGCATTTGACCCTGCATTCGACCTCAAGGCCTTCCTCTCGGCCGACCCGTCGAAGCTCACGGCCCCGATCCCGACCGTCAAGGACAAGTACGAGCTTGTCCCAGCGTTCCTGCAGGTGAGCAGATAGTTTTAGTCGAAGAAGAAGGGAGAGTTGAGAGAACGAGAGAGAGAGGGCGTTGGGAGTTTCGATTGATTGCATGGAGTTCGGCGGCTAGATTTTCACTGCCTCGACCTCTCTTTTTTCCCACTCCCCCAACCCCAAAACAGGTCCGGGGCCTCGTCCGCCAGCACATCGAGTCCTTCGACCACTTCGTCAACCGCGGCATCAAGGCAGTTGTCCGCGCCAGGGGAAACCACCGCGTGACCTGCGAGGCGGACCCGAACTGGCACCTCCGCTACACCGACGTCTACGTCGGGTGAGAGAGATTTTTTTGTTTTTTCGTTTTTTATTCGTTCTTTTTTTTTCTCGTTCTTTCTTCTTCTCCTCTTTCTGTGCCCACTCTTTTGGTCTTTAGAGAGAGAGAAGGCAGCAGCAGCGGCAGAAAGGAGCGCGCGTTTCTTGATTGCTTGCTGTTCGTTTCTCTTTGTACGGGGGGTGCAGAAAGAAAAGAGGCCAGGAGGAAAAAGATCGGAAAAAACAGAAGCTCACCTTTTTTTTTTCCTTGTCCACCCTTCAACTTCAAAAAAAAACTATAGTAAACCCTGCGCCGAGGAAGAGTACGTCACCTCGGACTCCTCCCCGCAGCAGTGCCGCCTCCGCGACATGACCTACGCCGCGCCCGTCACCGTCGACGTCGAGTACACGCGAGGGCGCGAGCTCGTCGTCCGCAGGGGACGCACCCCGGGAACGGGAGCCCTGCTGATCGGCCGCCTGCCCATCATGCTCCGCAGCGACCGCTGCGTGCTCCGGGGCCGCTCCGACGCGGAGCTCGCGGCGCTGCGCGAGTGCCCGCTCGACCCCGGGGGGTACTTCGTGGTCCGCGGCGCCGAGAAGGTCGTCCTGATCCAGGAGCAGCTGTCGAAGAACAGGGTCCTGGTGGACCGCGACGCCAACGGCGCGCCGACGGCGTCCGTGACATCCTCGACCGCCGAGCGCAAGTCGAAGACGTCGATCGTGCTGCGCGGCGGGAGGCCCTGCGTGCGGCACAACGCGTTCGCCGACGACGTGAGTGCCGTCGTAGTGATGCGGGCGATGGGCGCCGAGTCGGTACGTGGAGGGAAACGAGAGAGTTTTTTCTCGCTTTCCCCCTCTCTTGTTCGCAACAGCCTGGTGGAGAGAGAGGGAACGAAAGATCGCTCAACCCCTTTTCAAAAATGGAACGGAAAAAAAAACAGGACGAGGAGATCGTGCAGCTCGTGGGCTCGGAGCCGGCCCTGCTTCCTTTGCTGCTGCCTGCCCTGAGGGATGCGAGGAGGGAAGGGGTGAGGACGCAGGCGGACGCGCTGGACGCGCTGGGGGCGAGGGTCAAGTCCGGGGCCGGAGGGGGAGGGGGCGGCGGGATGGGAGGGAACCCCGCGGTGGCCGCCGCTGCCGCCGCCGCCGCCGCCGCGGCCGCGGCCAAGGCCAAGAGGGACGGCACTGCCAACGGCGCCGCCTCCGCTCCCGCCGCGCCCTCGGCGACCGCCTCGACGACGCGCCCGGCGCGCTCCCGCGCCGACGAGGCCCGTGACATCCTCGCGCACGTGCTCCTCTGCCACGTCGGCTGCCGCCACTTCGACTTCCGGCGCAAGCTGCGGCACGTGGCCTGGATGGTCCGGCGCACGCTCGCGGCCTGCCTCGACCCCGGTCTGGTCGACGACCGCGACTACTACGGGAACAAGCGCCTCGAGCTTGCCGGGTCGCTGCTGGGCTTGCTCTTCGAGGACCTCTTCAAGCGGCTCAACGCGGACCTGCGGCGGCAGGCCGACGCGATGCTCTCCAAGGCGTCGCGCGCGGGCGCCTTCGACGCGGCCAAGATGCTGCGGACGGACACCATCACCGCGGGCATGGAGGCCGCGATCGCTTCGGGCAACTGGACGATCCGCAGGTTCCGCATGGAGCGCAAGGGCGTGACGCAGGTGCTCAACAGGCTGTCGTTCATCGCGACGCTCGGCATGATGACGCGGATCACGTCGCAGTTCGAGAAGACGCGCAAGGTCTCCGGCCCGCGCGCGCTGCAGCCGTCGCAGTGGGGCATGCTCTGCCCGGCGGACACGCCCGAGGGCGAGTCGTGCGGGCTCGTCAAGCACCTTGCGCTGGCGGCGCACGTGACGACCGACGGCGACGCCGCGGGCGTCGCTGCCGCGGCGGCCGAGCTCGGCGTCGAGCCCGCCGAGGACCTCTCCGGCGCCGAGATGCACGCGCGCGGGTCCGCGCTGGTCTTCCTCAACGGTGAGATCCTGGGCGTGCACGCGAGCCCCGACGCGTTCGTGGCGGCGCTGCGGAGGCTGCGGCGGGCGGGGAGGCTGGGGCAGTTTGTGTCGGTGTGCGGCGGCGCGGCCGCGGCCGGGGGCGGGGGCACGGCCGGCAACGGAGGGGGCGGCGGCGGCGGCGGCTCTTCGAGCTCCGGCGGCGGCGGCGGCGGTGTTGTGCATATCGCCTGCGACGGAGGGAGGGTCTGCAGGCCGCTGATCGTCTGCCGGGACTCGTGGGACAGGGAGGTGCTGAGGGACCTGCGGAAGCGGTCGAAGAGGGCCGCGGCGGCTGCGGCGGCGAGCGGCGACGGCAACAGCGCGTCTGCCGCGACCACGTTTGTCGAAAGGCTCGCCGCCAACGCCGGCTCGGGCCCCGCCGCCGCCGCCGCCAGGGCCCGCGCCCGCGGCCCCGCCGCCCGCGACCCCCTCCGCCTCTCCACCCCGGCCCGCCTCGGAGGTCCCGGCTGCCCCCTGCTCACCGACGAGCACACCGCGGCCCTCAAGTCGAAGAGGATCGGCTTCGGCGACCTGCTCCGCGCCGGGATCGTCGAGTTCCTCGACGTCAACGAGGAGAACGACGCGCTGGTGGCTCTGGACGAGGCCTCCTGCGTCGAGGCCTCCACGCACGTCGAGATCGAGCCGTGCACGCTGCTCGGGGTCGTCGCCGGCCTGATCCCTTACCCGCACCACAACCAGAGCCCGCGCAACACGTACCAGTGCGCGATGGGCAAGCAGGCGATGGGCAACGTCGGCTTCAACCAGCTCGACCGCATGGACACGCTGCTGTACCTGCTTGCGTACCCTCAGAAGCCGCTGCTGTCGACGGCGACGGTGGAGCTGGTCGGGTTCGACAGGCTCGGGGTGAGAATGGGTGGGGGGGGGAGAGAGGAGTTTTTTCCCTCTTCTTTTTCGGGTTTCGGGCTTTCGGGTGTCGAGGTCGAGAGAGAGAGAGAGAGAGAGAGAGAGAGAGAGAGAGAGAGAGAGAGAGAGAGAGAGAGAGAGAGAGAGAGAGAGAGAGAGAGAGAGAGAGAGAGAGAGAGAGAGAGAGAGAGAAAGAGAGAGAGAGAGAGAGAGAGAGAGAGAGAGAGAGAGAGAGAGAGAAACGAGCGGCCTGGCAAAAAAACTCACTCGCTTTTTCTTTTTCCCCCGCCTCTCTCCTCCTTTTCTCCTTCTCTCTCCTCCAACGTTCCAACAGGCCGGCCAGAACGCGACCGTCGCTGTGATGAGCTACAGCGGCTACGATATCGAGGACGCCGTCGTCCTCAACGCCGCGAGCCTCGACCGCGGCTTCGGCCGCTGCGTCGTCTTGAGGAAGCACGCGAGCGTGCTGCGCCGGCACGCCAACCGCACAGCCGACAGGGTCGTCCCGCCGCCGCCGCCGCCCATGTCCGCCGCCGCCGCCGCTGCTGCAGCCGCGGCCGCGGCCGCGGGCGCGGATCCCGCCGCCTCTCTCGCTGCCGCGGCCGCTGCCGCCGCGTCGTCGTCGAGCAACCAGCAGCGGCCCCCGGGCAGGATGCGCCTGCTTGACGCCGACGGCATCGCCGCCGTCGGCGAGGTCGTCCGCCCCGGCGACATCCTGCTGAACAAGCAGTCGCCGACCAACACCAAGGACTACGCCCCGGCGCCGGCGCCCGCGGCCCTGGCGGCTGCGGCGCAGGCGGCCGCCGCGGCGGCACACGCGTCGGCGGTCGCGCAGGGAAGGAGCGCGGCCGAGGCCGGCGCCGCCGCGGCCGCCGCCGCCGCGGCCGCCGCCGCGCCGAAGCCCGCCTACCGCCCGACGCCCGCCTCCTGGCGCGGCCCCCCCGGGGGGGACGCCGTGGTGGACCGCGTCCTGCTGACGCGCAACGACGACGGGCACCTCGTCGTCAAGGTGCTGGTCAGGGACGTGCGCAGGCCGGAGCTCGGGGACAAGTTCAGCTCGCGCCACGGCCAGAAGGGCGTCGTCGGCGCCGTCGCGCCGGCTGCCGACCTGCCGTTTGACGAGCGCGGCGTGGCCCCCGATTTGGTGATGAACCCGCACGGCTTCCCCTCCCGGATGACCGTGGGGAAGCTGGTGGAGCTGCTGGGTGCCAAGGCCGCCGTCTGCGACGGGAAGATCCGGTACGGGACCGCGTTCGGGGAGGGCAAGGTCGGGGGAGGCAACGGCAGCGGCGGGATGGGCGGCGGGAGCGGCCTGCTCGCCGAGCCGGCCTCTGCCTGCGCCGCGACGCTGGTCGCCCACGGCTTCTCCTACTGCGGCAAGGACTTCCTGACGAGCGGGATCACGGGAAGCCCGCTCGAGGCCGCGGTCTTCACGGGGCCCGTCTACTACCAGAAGCTGAAGCACATGGTACGATTTTCTTTTTCTTTTTCTTTTTTTGGGGGGGGGAGGGGGGGGGCGATTCTTTTGAAGTTGAGCGCGAAAAACAAAAACAAAAAAAACTAACCCCAAGAAATTTAAAAAAAAACGAAAAACGAAAAAAAAAATCAGGTCTCCGACAAAGTCCACGCCCGAGCCCGCGGCCCGCGCGTCGTCCTCACCCGCCAGCCTACCGAGGGGCGAGCCCGCGACGGCGGCCTCCGCCTCGGCGAGATGGAGCGCGACTGCCTGATCGCTTACGGGGCCAGCATGCTTCTCCTCGAGCGGCTGATGCTTTCCTCGGACGCGTTTGACGCCGCCGTCTGCACCCACTGCGGCCTGCTTGGGTATGTCCACGCCTCCGACGGCGTGCCTCGCTGCCCATCCACGCGTTCGCCCGATCATATGGCTTCTCTCAAGCTCCCTTACGCGTGCAAGCTGCTGTTCCAGGAGCTGCAGTCGATGAACATCGTGCCGAGGCTGGAGCTGGCGGACGCTTGAAAAGTTTCAAAAATGGTTTTTTATTTTTTGAAAGAGGCCGCCGCGGACGAGAGGTCGAAAGAGAAGAACTTGCTCCCTTTGTTTCGTCTTTTCTTCTTTTCTTGTAGCAACAACAACGCATTTTTTCTCCGTTTTGCATGCGTTTTCTGAAATTACGGAGGATATTTTGCTCTTTCGTGTTCGCGGGAGGAAGAAGAGGAGGAGGCAGGAGGAAGCGAGCATCGGGCGGAGGGAAAAGCAAAAACAATCAAGACTCAAAAAATCAAACAAAAATCAAAACTTGAACGAGGCGGGCTCCAGAGGCGCGGCCGGAGCCGAAGGCGTCCTCTCTCTCGCTTCCCGCCGCAGACGGGGACGGCCCGGAAGAACGGTAAAAATTCTTCATCTTCTCTCCTCAAGCCCCGCGGCGGAGGTACGCCTCGAACGCGCCCTCGTCGTACTCCTTCTCGACCAGCGACTGGTCTGCCTCGACGTGCGTCTCGCGCTGCGACCTGCACAGCCCCCCAGCCCGGGCGCCGGCCCCGCGGAGGCGGCACCTCCCGCGGACGGCGTTGAACTCGGCAGCCTCGCAGAAGGAAGGGGAAGAGGAGGGAGAGGTCGAGTCGCTTTTCGCCGCTGCTGCTGCCGCTGCCGCTGCCGCTGCTGCCGCCTCCTCGTTGGCGATCTCGCACGCCTGAAGGCACTTGGTGAGCGAGACGGGGGAGAAGGGCTCGACGCGCGTCGAGCCCTCCGCTCCTCCGCCCCCCTCACGCGCTTCGAACGCCGCGGCGGCAGAGGCGGGGTCCCTCCCGCCGCCGGCGGCCCTGAGCGGCCACGGCAGCAGGGCCCCCGCGCACGCGATCGTGCCGTTGGCTCCCACAGCGTACCTCTGGGTCGAGAGCTCCTCCAGAGCCCCGGTGGGAGAGCAGCGAGCGGGGCGACTCTTCTGCTCCCCTTCGGCCTCAGCGGCGGCGGCGGCGGCGACGACGACGGGCTCGTAGCCGTAGAGGCACTCGCAGCGCCAGCCGCCCGCCGCGGCGCTCAGGTCCGTGCAGTGCGCCTCCGGGCCGCAGTCGTGCGTGCCCCGGGAGCACTCGTCGACCTCCACGTCGCAGTTGGGGCCCTCGGAGCCCGTCCCGGGGAGGCCCCAGACCCAGGCGTCGGCGCAGGCCTGGCGCGTCAGGACGAGCGAGGTCGCGGGCCCGCCCGCCGACGCGACGCAGCCGGCGACGGGGGACGACAGCGCGCGCATCCTCTCGGCATTTGCGCTGGCCAGCCTGAACGCCCCGTCGCCGGGGCGCACCCCATAGAGCCCTCGACCTCCTCCCTCGGAGCGCGGCATCTGGGACCCCTCGTCCGCGGGCATCAGCTGCCAGAGCAGCGAGCCCTTGAGCGGCCCTCCGGCCGAGGCCGAGGAGAGGACGGAGCCCAGGGCCTCGGAGTAGAACGCGTCCCTGGCCCTGAGGTCGGCTCCCTCGGCGGGCTTGAGCCACTTGCCGTGCTCTGTTGTTTGTTTGCTCATTTCAAAGGGGTTGGAGAAGGGAGTATGAGAGAGAGAGAGAGAAGGAAAGAGGGAGCAAAAACGAAAGAAAAGGAGGGTAACAACCTTCGAGCAGCAGCGGCTTCTTCGCCGCCGCGGCGTCTGCGATGTGCGCTTCGAGCCACTTCCTGACAAAGGCGAGATCGGGCGTTTTCCAGTTGTCGGGCCACACTGTCCGTTTTTTGGGAGGGGGAAAAGAGGAGGAAAAAGGTGAGAAGAAGAAGAAGAAGCGGCGGCGGCAGCGACGGCAAACGGGGAGGGGGGGATGCTTTTCTCACTGTGAATCGACAGGAAATCCATCGCCGCGTGGTCCCTGAGGAACGACTGCCCCTCGCTCCCGGCCCACGACCCCCTTCCTCCCGGGTTGGCCCCCGCCCTCTGCGGGTCGAGCGCGTCCGAAAAAAAGCCTTCGGCGCCGATCGTCAGAAGCTGCCGCCACTCCTTTCTGACGGCAGGCGCGACGGCCGTGGCCCAGTCTCCGATGGCGGTGCCGCAGCCGCGACAGCGGGGCTCGTTGATGAGGTTCTTTTTTTTTGGGGGGGGGGGGGGGATGTTTTGAGGGAAAGAGAAAAGAGAGGGAGAAAAACGTGAGAGATAAAGGAGAAAACTTTCTCTCTCTCTCTCTCTCTGAAGCCCAAACGCAAACTCCCAAACTAGAAAAAAAACTACTCACCAGCGCGAAGATCGTCGGGTCGTCGCCGTAGCGCGCTCCCGTGATGCTGTTGACCCTGTTGGCCAGAGCCGCCACGTGCCGGAGGTAGAGCTTCCGAGGCGCCTGCTCGGTGAAGAAGACCGCCGCGGGGTCGCGGCCGTTGCTCCCTCCGGCCTTGTTGACGAAGTCGGTGAGGCTTCCTACATCCCCCCAATTGGAAGTGAGGGCGATGATGAGCCTAAGGAAATGGCGAAGGGGGAGAGGGAAAAGCGACGAGAGAGAAAAGAGGTGAGAGCGGTTTTTTCATCTTCTTCTTCTTCTTCTTCTTCTCTCTCGCTCGCGCGCGCGGGCGCCCTCTCTCTCTCTCTCTCTCTCTCTCTCTCTCTCTCTCTCTCTCTCTCTCTCTCTCTCTCTCTCTCTCTCTCTCTGCTCTCTTTCTCTGACCTGATCCCCCTCTTCCCAGCCTCGGCGACGACGTAGTCCAGCCCCTTCGCCACGTTCTCGTTGAACTTTCCGGCGACGCCGTTCAGGGTCATGTCGCTCTCCTTGTTGACTCCGTGGCTCAGGATCCTCATCACGTTGAACTTGGCGGCCGCGGCCGAGTCGAGGACGTCGCGGAGGAGGGCCGGGCCCGTGGTCCCGGCGGGGAGCGAGGCGGCCCAGAGGTTCCTCGCGCCGAACCCCATCTCGACGGCCTCCCAGATGTTGAACCCGCTCGGGTAGAAGGTGGAGCAGCCGTCGACGAAGTTGAGCGTGGCCGGATCGATTCTGATGACGGAGGAGGGGGAGGCGGCGGAGGGGGATGGCCGAGCCTCGGGGCGGACGAGCGGGGCGGCGGCGGCGGCGGCGGCCGGAGCAGGAGCAGGAGCGGCGGCGGCCGTCGCCGGCGGCGGCGGCGGCGGCGGCGCTACTTCGGGAGCCTCCTTGGGGGGAGGCGCCTCCTTGGGCTCCTCGGGCTTCTCCGGGGCGGGCTCGCGGGGAGTCGTGATCTGTTTTTTGTGTGTGTGACAGAGAGAAAAAGAGTGTGTGTGCGTGTGTGTGAGAGAGAGAGAGAGCGAGAGAGGTTTTTTTTTTTCCCTTGAACTTTTCCGGGTCCTCGCGCCTCGCCCAAGAGTCGGTGACGTAAAAAAGGGAAAGAACTTTCTCTGCTCCCCCTCAAACTTCAAGCTTAAGATCCACCAGCTGCTGCTCGAGCCTCTGCTGCTGCGGCGACGCGTCCGTGCCGGCCTCCTTGCCGCTCTCGGCGGCAGCCCACTCGCGCCTGGGCGCGGGCGGCGCCGGCGGCGACGAGGCCGCGAGCGCCGCGCGCCTCGCGTCGTCGGCGAGCTTCTGTCTCTGCGCCGGGGTCGGGACGGCCCGGGTCCCCTGGCTCGGGCCGTTGTTGCCGCTGTTTGACTGAGACAGGATCGGCGATGGTCCCAGAGCAGCCAGGAGCACGAGGAGCAGCAGCAGCAGCAGCGTCGTGGCTGCTGCCGGCGGGCGGTGCTTGGAGGTCATTTTGGGAGTTTGCAAACACAAGAGGAAGAAAAAATCAAAAAAAAAGTAAAACAAAAATCCACGGTTCTCACTTTCTTTCTTCAGCAACATAAAATCTCAAAGCCTTTTTTTTTCTTTGCTTTTAGAGCGGAGGGGTCGCCTTCAAACGCCCCCTTTTCCTCGTCCTGTTTCACCTTCCGACAGGTGCGTGTGTTCTGCGTCCCCCAGACGAGGGAGAGAGAGTGGGCTCGCTTTTGCCTCTGCCACGCTCTACATGCCGCTTCCATTCGATTTGCCCCCGCCGCCGCAGTCCTGGGAGCGAAAAAAAGAAAGCAGCGAAAGAAAAGAGCTCTCGTCAGCCGTTGACTCGGCGAGAGAACCACCTCGTACCGCTCCTTGCGCCCCCCTGCGCTCGCAAGACCGCCGCACCCTGTCGATCGCTTGCAAGACGTCCGCTTCTATCGTAATTCGCGAGGGAGAAGGGCCCAGGACGCGTTCCCGGCGTCGGATCGAGCACCTCTTTTTATTTTGCCGCCGCCCTCTCTTTTTCTTCGTTCTTCAACTTTCTGTTTTGTCGGGCGCGCCTCTGGTTCTTTTCGCGGCAGCAGCAAGAGAGAATGGGGGGCCAGATTAGACCACTCGCGGACCTCGCACTTGCTCTGTCTCGTGCTCAACACCGATTTCTCGGTCAAGCAACGCCGTCCTGGGGAATGGCGAAAGCTTGAGACTGCTGCTTTCGTGCCCACGACCGCCGCGCCTCTTCCGTTTGGAGAGGCAAAAAAACGAATGCCTCTTGGACCTCGAAAACAACAATCAACTCACCCTGCTCTTTTTCTTTCCTTCCTTCAACTCATATCTTCCAACGCACAGGTCTCTCTGAGCCGCACAGCCTTCTGCTCTCGCATCTCAACCGCTCCTTTCGAGGCTGCTTCTTAGTCTCCTTCAGCAACAACAGCAACAACAAACGAGAAAAACAATAGACGATATGGCTCCGACTTCTTTTGCTTCGGCTGTGTCGGCATCGCTGCGGACGCTTGTCGGAGCCTCCCAAGCCAAGAGCGCCAACGACGTCTCTTCGGTGCTGAGGAACGCTGCCGACTCGGTCGTCAAGGCGCAGTTCAAGATCGGAGGGGTGAGTCTTGGCGCGGTTGAGAGAAAAGAGGCGAGAGAAGAGACAGACGCGCGCGAGAGAGAGGGGGGGGGAGAGAGAGATTTCAATTTGGAGCGAGATCTACCTTTCCGCTTGCTGCCTCTCGGGCTTTCGTCGTCGTCGACCCCGGCTCTTTTTTTTTTTTTCGAACCTCCTCTCTTCCTTATCTTGCTTTTTCGTTTTTTACTGCCGCCCTCGTCCGCTGCTGCTATCTGCCGCGGCACGCTGCGTCCGCTCTCCTGTTTATATTTCCCACTCCGATCAATGGATTGCCATTCACTCACTCGCGCTCCTCTTCATCTCCTCGACCTCCAACCCCTTCCGTTCGTCTCTCTCTCCCCCTCCAGCTCGAGCTCGCCACCGCGCTCGCCGCCGTCCTCCTCCTCCTGGCGGTCGCCTTCTCCCTGCGCCGCAAGGCCCGCCCGGTCTACCTCGTCGACTTCAACGTGTTCCGCGCCCCGGACCGCATGAAGATGTCCCGCGAGGCCTTCATGGGCTGCAGCCGCAAGGCCGCCGCCTTCGACGCCAAGGCGCTGGTGTTCCAGGACAAGATGGTGATGAAGGGCGGCCTCGGGGACCACACCTACCTGCCCGATGCGATGCACGCGTCGCCACCCGTGCCCTCGATGGCCCTGGCGAGGGAGGAAGCCGAGATCGTCATGTTCACGGCGGTCAGGGACGCGCTGGCCGCCGCCAACCTCAGGGCGACCGATGTTGACTGCGTCGTCGTGAACTGCTCGCTGTTCAACCCGACGCCCTCGCTGGCCGCGATGCTCGTCAACCACTTCAAGATGCGGTCCGACGTGGTGTCTTACTCGCTGGGCGGGATGGGGTGCTCGGCGGGCGTGATCTCGATCGCGCTGGCGAGGGAGCTGCTGCAAACGTACAAGAACTCGACGTGTCTGGTGGTGTCGACGGTGAGGAGTTTTTTTTTCTTCCTCTTTCGGGTTTTTTCTTTTCGATTTCTCTTTTTCCAGTCTTTCTCCCTCTTTCTTTCTTCCTCTCTCACACTCCTCTCTCGCTCGCTCTCTTTTTTTCTCCCCCGAAAAACAAAAACATAACGAATCTCAGGAGAACATCACCCTGAACTGGTACTTTGGCAACGAGCGCTCGATGCTGATCCCCAACTGCCTGTTCCGCGTCGGAGGCGCGGCGATCGTGCTTTCGAACAAGCCGCAGGACGCGCGCAGGGCCAAGTACAGGCTGGTGAGTATGCTTCACAAGTTGAGAGAGAAAGAAGAGAGAGAGAGAAAACGGAGAAAAACGGAGCGGGAGAGAAGATGAAAGAAAAAGAAAACTCACTCGAAATCGTTAAAAAAAATCATCTTCTCCTCTTTCTTCAGGACCACGTCGTGCGCACCCACATGGGCGCCTCCGACGCCAGCTACCAGTGCGTCTACCAGCACGAGGACGCGACTGGCCAGGTCGGCGTCCACCTCAGCAAGGACCTGATGGCCATCGCCGGCCACGCGCTCAAGGCCAACATCACCGCGCTCGGCCCCCGGGTCTTGCCGCTCGGAGAAAAGCTCAAGTTCGCCGCCAACCTCGTGGGACGCAAGGCCCTGCGCATCAAGGGGCTGGCGCCCTACACCCCGGACTTCACGACGGCGTTCGACCACTTCTGCATCCACACGGGGGGCCGCGGCGTCATCGACGAGATGGAGAAGCAGCTGCGCCTGCCCTCGGCCGCCGTCGCGCCGTCGCGCGACACGCTGCGGCGGTACGGCAACACGTCCTCGTCCTCCATCTGGTACATCCTCGCCCGCATCGAGTCCCGGGGTGCCGGCGTGCGCAGGGGAGAGCGCGTGTGGCAGATCGCGTTCGGGAGCGGGTTCAAGTGCAACTCGGCGGTGTGGACGGCGCTGAAGGGGAACAGGGTCGAGCACAAGGCGTGGGAGCCCGTTGACGAGGAAGAGATCCTCTCGTAGGAGAGATAAGGGACGAGGAAGGAATCTCCTTGTCTCGTCTTGTCCTTCTTCTTCCTTGCCCCCTTTGCGTTCTTCTTCTTTTCCGCCACCTCCTCGCTGTGCCTGTTCCCGTTTTTCTCCTGTTCTACCACCAACCGACCACCACACCACTTGTACACCAGCAGACGCCTGAGAGGGAGGGAGGGGGGAAAGAGCGCGCGCGCTCACAGGGGGAGGGGGGTGAGAGTTTGAGAGAGAGACTTGAAAAAAAAGTCCATAATCTTTCCTCCTTCCTCCCCCCCGCAGCAAGTTTTGCCTTGGCCCTGAGAAAGAGAGTTTTGAGATAGGGGTGGGGAGAGACAAAAAAAAAAGCAAACGACCACAAACCAAAATTAAAATGAGCCAGCTAGCTGAGAGAGGAACGCGAGCGAAGAGACTCTTTTTTTTTAACGAAAACAAAAACGAGCGAGGAGGGGTGGTGTTGCCGCGCACGCGGGAAAAAAATCGTTACTCCTTTACCTTTCAAAAAACTTACTATCACCAACCAAAAGCACCCCCACACTTACCCCTTCGGCGAGAGAGAAAGAGAGAGAGAGAGAGAGATGGAGACAGAGGTGAGAAAGAGAATGAGAGCGCGCGGCGCCCCGAGAGAGAGGACTCCCAGCGCAGCTTTTTTTTCTTTTTTTTCCCGTTCCTTCTTCTTCTTGCAACAACTATACTCCCCAAACGATCACGACACGAAAAAATAAACGGAAAAGGCCTCTCAAGCGGTGCCGTTTACATTTACATTTGTTTTCATCGTTTTACCTCCTCCCGAGCCCTGTAGCGCGACAGCCAAAACTTTCCTTCTCCTCGCTCTTTTTCGAAGAGAGGAAGAGGCTCGCGAAGACCTCCTTGTCCGCCCCGGCAGGGGCCAGAGCGGCCGTCGACACCGCGATACGGCGCTTGCGCTCGGCGGCCTCGTCGTCGGCGATTTTCTTGCTGTTGCTGGTGTGGACGCCGTCGCCGTTGCCGTTGAGCTCCTCCTTCTCCTCTTCCTTGCCCTCCCATCCTCCCTTCCTCTTCTTCGACGACTTCTTCTTCTGCTTCTCGGCCTTGGCCGCGGCCTCGGCGGCGCGCTCCAGGAGCAGCTCCTCCCGGGCCGCGGCGAGCCCGGAGAGGGGAGGTAGGAGGCGGATCGCGGCGGAGAGGTCGAGCCTCTTCTTGGCCTTCCCTTCGCTCCTTTCGTTTCCGCCTTCGGCTGCTCCTCCGTGTGTCGAAGCAGGAGGAGGAGCAGCGGCAGCTGCTTTCCTCCTCGAGAGCTCCTCCTCCTCCGCAGCCGCCGCGGCCTCCTCGACGGCGGCAAGCGCCACCCGCACGGCCCTCTCGGAGACGACCAGCCCCGACGGCCGCAGCAGCAGGAACCTGTTCCTGCCGTTGAGGTGGATTCCCGTGATGGGGCAGCAGAAGCGCGGCGCGAGCGCGTCGCTGCCGCTCGGCGCTTTCCCTCCGCTTGCGCCCTCTCGCTCTCCTCCTCCGCCTCCCGCTCCCTCTCCCTCCCGATCTCCGCTCTCGATCTCGGTCATGCGAGCGTCGAACACGTGCCTGATAGACGAGATGTGCGCCAGCGCCGGGGGCAAGCTCCTCGCCACGAGCCCCGAGAGCACCGCCTCCTTGGTGAAGAGCGACCCCAGCGCGTCGGCGACGAGCGGCGGGCGGAGCGGCCCGCCGCTCAGCGCGCAGGCCGTGGCCCTCGTCGCGGCCGCCAGCGCCGGGTCTATCGCGTCCGGCTTGGTCGAGGCGTACATCTCGAGGTAGGAAGAGCGCGACTCGGCGCCCGTCGAGCCGCCGTCGCCGCCGCCGCCGAGGGCGCGCAGGCGGCAGGAGACGGAGACGGAGGGGAAGAGCGAAGCGTTGTTGTTGTTGTTGTTGTTGTTGTTTTGGGAGCAGCAGGAGCGCGAGTCGTTTTCTATCAGCGAAGCTCCCAGGGGTCTGTCGGAGGGCAGGGGACGCCCGCCGTGCTCGAGCCAGCACTGACAGAGGGAGAGTTTTTGGGGGAGGGGGGGGGTTGTTGAGAGGAAAGAGAGAAGAAAGGTGAGGTTTTGAAGAAGAGGGAAAGAAAGGAAAGGGGACAAATGTGAGAGCGAAAGAATCGGTCGAAGCCCTTGTTCTCGCGCGCAAGAGAGAGAATGCTTTTATCTCGCTGAAACTCCGTGCGCGCACTCTCAACACGCGTACCTTGTCAGCGAGAGCCAAAGCAGAATCGTGCGACAGCAGCGGATGAGAGGGCAGCAGCTGCGCGCCAGATGCAGAAGAAGAAGTCACCGCCGCCGACGTCGACAACAGCAAGTGTCGCTGCATCAGCGCGGCCGCGACGGCCTCCCTCGGATAGGAGAGGAGCCAGTCGCCATCCAGAAACACGCTGCTGGATGACGAGGCCGCGCCGTTGTCGCTGCCGCTGACGAGCGGCGGCAGGCCGCGCAGCAGGAGCTGAGGCATTGCTTCAGAAGTTATGACGTCGAGAAGAAAAAACAAAGAGTGATGACGACGAGGAGAACAACCTCTTCAGAAATTCTCTCTTTCTTCGACTTCCCGTCTCTCTCTCTCTCTCAGCTCTCCCTCTCTTTCAAGGCAGCCATGCACAGGCTCACGCTCCCTTCGACGTCGGCGAGGATGGTGCGTGTCTCGCACCAGATCGGTAGAGGAGGGAAAGGCGGACTGAGGAGGGGCCCAGCGCGAGGGCATCAACGAGGGTGCTAGCCGCCGACGTTTCCGAATTTTACTAGCTCCAAAAACCTCTCAATCCAAAACACCAGGTCCTCAACCCTCCTCGCCAGCAGCGCCTCGCCTCGGCTGCTCCTCGCCAGGCGCGCGGCCTCGTCGTCTGTGCCGGCACCATGTCCTCCAACGACTTCAAGGTCGGCTCGACCATCGAGCTCGATGGCGCGCCGTGGAGGATTGTCGGTAAGATTTTTAGTTGTTTTTTTCCTTCAAATGCGATTTTGGCAACTGCTCTCTCTCTTTCTCTCTTTCTCTCTCTCTCTCAACCCCGACCTCTTTTCCTCTCCCTCCTCCTCCCCCAATCCAATCCAACAACCCTCTCCCCAACCAGAGCACCTCCACGTCAAGCCAGGGAAGGGGGCTGCCTTCGTCCGCACCAAGCTCAAGAACTACGTCACGGGAGGCACGATGGACAAGACGTTCCGCGGCGGCGAGCCGGTCTCCACGGCCGAGGTCTTCCGCACCGACACACAGTACACGTATGCCGATGGCGACGACTACGTGTTCATGGACAGCAGGACCTACGAGGAGACGCGCGTGAAGAAGGACGAGAGGTGAGAGAGAAGAAGGAGGTTTTCTCTCTTTTTGTTTTTAGAGAGAGGGCGGCGAGAGAGAGAAAGAGAACGGCGAGCACAAGGAAGAGAGAGAAAAAAACAGAAGGAACGAGTCTTGTTCTCACTCACTCACTCACTCACTCACTCACTCTCTCTTCTCTCTTCCCCCTTCTCCCCCTCTCTCTCTTCTCTCTTCCCTCTTCTCCCCCTCTCTCTCTTCTCTCTCTCTCTCTCTCTTCTCTCGCTCTCTCTTCTCTCTCTCCCTCTCAACAGCTGGGCCAAGTACCTCAGGGAGGGCACCGAGGTCCAGCTCGTGACCTGGAACGGCAAGGTCATCTCGGTCGACCCCCCCACGACCGTCGAGCTCGAGGTCACCTCGACCGACCCCGGCGTAAAGGGCAACACCGTCAGCGGCGGGTCCAAGCCCGCGACGCTCGAGACGGGGGCCGTGGTGCAGGTGCCTCTCTTCGTCAATGCCGGGGAGAAGGTCAAGGTGGACACGAGGACGGACCAGTACTTGTCGAGGGCGGCGACGTCGAGTTTCTGAAAGGGAAGAAGGAGATATGTTTTTTTTCTTCCTCTTCTTTTTCATCCACTTTTTTTTTGTCCAACCACCCTCCCAACCACTACCACCAAACTCAACCCCCCCGCAAGAGCGCGCGAAATTGCCAACTTATTTTTTGTCCCCTGGTTTTGTAACTCTTTCGCACACTTTTTTTTGACATAAAGAAAAAGCTAAGGGAAAGAGAGAGAAGAGAGAGGGAGAAAAAGTGGATGAGGGGGGGGTCAGATGAACGAGCCCTTTTTTTCCCCTTACAATTTAAAAAAAATCTTCACTCGGCCGCGTCCGAGACGGGGTAGCAGCCGAGGACCCGCATGAAAGGGGCAATCTCCTGTAAATGCCTCAGCGCGTTCTGCGGGGCCTCGTCGGCGAGGTTGGCCGCGACGTCGACGTAGAAGACGTAGCCGAAGGGGCCGCCGCGAAGAGAAGAGGAATCCGAGGAACCAGAAGAGCTGGGGGCGTCTTGGAGAGGAAAACTCCCTGCCGGCGGCAGCGGGCCGCTGCCGTTGCCGCCGACCCCGACGCCGCTCGCCCCGACTCCGGCCCCGACCCCGACCCCGACCCCGACCCCTCCGGCCCCGACGAGCCCGCTCCTCTGCATCTCCTCGAGCACCGAGGGAGGCAGCGGCCTCGACTCGATCTTGGTCAGGTCGATGTCCCGCAGCGCGAAGACGGAGAGGACCTTGAACAGAGCGCCGGGCCCGTCGGGAAGCGCGACGGCGACCGAGGCGCGGAAGGCAGAGGCGCCTTGCTTCCTCCTCCCCTCCTCCCCCTTCCTCGTCTTCGAGGCGGAAGCGACGGCGGAGGAGGGCAGCAGCGCGGGCTCTCTGGCGAGCACCAGGAAGCGAGTCACGTTGGCCGGGTTGTCCTGGATCGACCGCGCGAGGACCTCGAGGCCGTAGAGCTCGGCCGCCCTCGCGCTCGCGACGGCCGCCTCGGCGCCGCCCCCAGGAGAAGCGCCGCCGCCGCTGCTGCTGCTCAGCGACAGCGCCCTCGCGGCCCCGGCAGTGTCGTCCGCCACCACGGGCTCGACCGCCCCGCCGTTGAGCGACCGCAGGTAGCCCGCGACCTGCGCCAGGGCCTGCCAGTGGCTCGAGACGCGCCGGATGTCTCCGATCTTGGTCCCCCTCGGCGCCATGAGGCAGTGGTCGACGCGGACCGAGGCCTCGCCGACGACGTGCAGCCTGTGGCGCAGCAGCAGGTCGTAGACCGCGTGGATCGAGCCCCCGAGCGAGTTCTCGATGGGGAGCACGGCCCTGTCCGCGCGCCCGAGGCTCAGCGCTTCGAACGCGTCGGCGAACTGCTCGCAGGGGAGGAGGTCGCAGCCCGGGGCCGCGGCGAGGGCCGCTCCCTCGGAGTAGGCTCCGGGGACACCCTGGTACGCGACGCGCAGTGCCGTCGAGGAGGAAGGGGGAGGCGAGGAGGGAGCGGAGGAGGAGGAAGAAAGGGGAGAGGCCGCCGGTGCCGCCCTCTGCCCTCTCATCGCGCCGCCGCGCAGGCCGCCCGCGCCATTGGCAACCCCGGGCAGACCCACGGGCACGCCCGACATCTCCGGGTAGCAGCCCAGCACCCGCATGAACGGCGCGATCTCCCTCAGGTGCCGCAGCGCATTCTGCGCCAGCGGGTCGGCGGTGTTGGCCAGGACGTCGAGGTAGAAGAGGTAGTTGAAGCGGCGGCGGCGGCGGCGAGGAGCTTTTTTCCCCTTCGGAATCCCGTCCTCTTCGTCAAAGCTCGAGGAAGAAAACGCCGCCGCTTCTGTCACCTCCTCCTCCTCCTCTTCGTCCTCCTCCCCTCCCTCCTCCAGCAGCAGGGGCGCGTCCCTCGCCGGCCTGCTCTCCACCTTCGTCATGCTGATGTCCCGCAGCGCGAACACCGACAGTGCCCGGAAGAGCGCCCCGGGCCCGTCGGGCAGCGAGAAGACGACGCTCGTCTTGTGCCGCCGCGCGTCTCCCGGGGAGGGCCGCGGCGCGGCGGGCTCGCGCACGAGCACGAGGAAGCGCGTCACGTTGGAGCTCGCCTCGGCGTCCTGGATGTCGGACGCGAGGATCTCCAGGCCATAGAGCTCGGCGGCGCGGGCAGAGGCGATCGCTGCCGTCGTATTGCTCTTCCTCTTTCCGTCTGACGACCCCCCCTCGGCGGCGGCGGCAGCCCAGCGCGCCGAGAGCTCCGCGGCGGCTCCGGCGGTGTCCTCGGCCGCCACGCGCGCGATATTTCTCCTCTCACCGCTGGCAGCATCGCCAGAGGCGCCAGAGGCGGAGGCGGAGGCGAAGGCGAGGGACCGGACAAAGCCCTCGCACTGCGCCAGCGCCTGCGGGTGGCTCGTGACCTCCGTCAGGTCCTCCAGCCTCGTGCCCGCGGGCGCGAGCAGGCAGTGCGAGACCGCGACGCCGACCTCGCCCACGATGCGCAGGCCGTCGCCGTACCTGAGCAGCAGGTCGTAGACGGCGTGGATCGAGCCACCCAGCGAGTTCTCGATCGGGACAACGGCGGCGTCGGCCGACCACTGCGCCGCCGCCTGGAACGCGCCCTCGAAGGTCCGGCATGGCAGGGGGTCGCAGCCGGGGAAGGCCGCGAGGGCCGCGGCCTCGGAGTAGGCCCCGGGCACACCCTGGTAGGCGACGCGCGGGCGGGGGCCGGTGGCGGCGGCCGAGAGGAGCGGGGAGGCGGAGGGGGTCGCGGGGGGCATCGGCGGCGGCGTCGGCGGCGGTGTCGTCGGAGGGGGAGGTGCTGCTGCCGCTGCTGCTGCAGCAGCTGCTCCAGAAGCAGAAGCAGTTGCTGCAGCTGCAGCTGCAGCTGCAGCTGCAGCTGCAGCGGTCTCCCCTCGCTGCTGCGCCGCGAAAGCGACAAAGGTCGGCGGGGCCGCCCACCAGCCGGCGGAGGAGGAGAGGGGGGGAGGAGGAGGAGGAGGAGGCTGCTTTGCGGCTGTCGTCGCCGACGTCGTCGTCGTCGTCGAGGCCGCTCCGTCGGCGCTTCCCGCGGCCGATGGAGGCACAGCGCGCACGGGAGGCAATAGCACGCCTCTATGCTTGCGCTGCAGTGGCACTGCGCCGGCGTAAAGAGGTTCAGGGACGCGGCTGCACGGTGCCATCGATGCGGCAGCGGCGGCGGCGACGGCTGTCAATGAATTCGACGAATTCGACGTCGAAGCAGCTCTCCCCGATGCCGCTCGCTGCTTCCTCCCCGCGGCGGTCGTTGCGCTGCCGCCAGGTGGTGGAGGGAGCAGCGCTGACAACTGCATCTGATCTGAATCAGAGGAGAAAGCAGAAGAAAAAAAGGCCCGATAGAGAGCAGCGAGAAGGAAAAGAAGAAGAAGAGTGAAACGAAGGGAAGTCCTAGCCGAAGGGAGCTCCTTTTTTTTTAGCCGGAGCTTCTTTTTTTTTATGCAATCGATCGAGCTCTCGCTGTCTCACCAGCACACAATTCTCTTGCTTCTTCTTTCTCGCTCTCTTGCCCCTCGCGCTTTTCGCAGAGGGTCCTTCCTCTCTTCTCGTCGGTCCCTCTTATCAGAGAGATCGGAATCAGAAGCCAAGTCGCCAAAACTCCAAGGCGAACAAGAAAGAAAGAGCCGTCGTCGTCGCCGATCTCCAGCACTTCAAACAAAAAATGCCGCCGAAGAAAAAGGCCGAGGCCCCGGCCGAGAAGCCCATCATCGGCCGCTTCAAGAGCAACCTCAAGGTAGGGTTGTGTTGCTTGCGTTTCCCCTCTTGTAGCGAAAAGCAGAAGAGCAAAAGGCAGGGCGTGCACTTGAAGAAAAACAGAGATGAGAGGAAGTCCAACAGAGTCCGATCGAGACGACTGGCGGCCCGCGGGTGCAACCCTCATCTCGCTCACTCTCTCTTTCTCCTTCCTCTCCCTCCTCGTCTCTCCGCTCCTTCCTCCTCCTCCTCCTCCTCTACCCAGGTCGGCATCGTCGGCCTCCCCAACGTGGGCAAGTCCACGCTCTTCAACGTCCTCACCAAGATGGGCATCCCGGCCGAGAACTTCCCCTTCTGCACCATCGAGCCCAACCACGCCCGCGTCAACGTGCCGGACGACCGCTTCCGGTGGCTCTGCGACATTTACAGCCCGAAATCGAAAGTGCCCGCCTTCTTGGAGATTGTGGATATCGCCGGTCTGGTGAAAGGGGCTGCTGGAGGGGAGGGTCTGGGGAACGCGTTCCTGTCACACATCGCTGCAGTCGACGGGATCTTCCACGTGTGCCGTGGGTAAGTTAAACTTTTCCTGTTTCTTTTCCTTGAGAAAAAGAGAAAGAAGAGAGAGAGAGACAAGCGACATCAAAGAATAAGAGGAAAAAGTCGGCCTTTTTATTTTCCAACCCCCCCTCCTTCTCCTCTTCCTCTCTCCCCCCTTCCAAAAAAAAAACTCAAAACGCAGCTTCGACGATGCCGACGTTGTGCACGTCGAGGACCGCGTCGACCCCGTCGCCGACCTCGAGATTATCCACGACGAGCTGCGCACCAAGGACCTCGAGCGCGCGCGCGGCATCGTCAAGGACTTCCGCGACCGCGAGAAGAAGCCGCCGCCGATGACGAAGGAACAGAAGGAGGAGATGACGTGCGCCATCGCGGTGGAGGCGTGGCTGGAGTCCGGCAAGGACATCCGCTTCGGGGACTGGAACGCCAAGGAGGTCGACTTCCTCAACGCGCATCCGATGATCACCGCCAAGCCCGTCGTCTACCTGGTGAACCTCACCGAGAAGGCCTACGTGACGAAGAAGTCCAAGTGGCTCCCCAAGGTGCACGCTTGGGTCCAGGAGCACGGCGGCGATCCGATCATCCCGTTCTCGGGCTCGCTCGAGTCACGCATCTTCGAGATGCCCGAGGACGAGAAGGCCAAGGAGCTGGAGCAGCTCGGGGTGACCTCGGCGCTCTCCAAGGTCATCACCGCGGGCTTCAAGGCGGTGCAGCTGCAGTACTTCTTCACCGCGGGAGAGGACGAGGTCAAGTGCTGGCAGATCCGCAAGGGCACGAAGGCCCCGCAGGCCGCCGGGGCGATCCACACGGACTTCGAGCGCGGCTTCATCTGCGCCGAGGTGATGAAGTTTGACGAGCTCAAGGAGCTGGGCACCGAGGCGGCGGTCAAGGCCGCGGGAAAGTACAGGCAGGAAGGGAAAGGGTACGTCGTGGGCGACTCGGACATCATCTACTTCAAGTTCAACGTGACGAGCTCGAAGAAGTAGAGGAAGAAGAAGAAGAGAGAGGGGGGGGGAGAGGGAGGTGGAAAGAGGGGGAGTGGTCATGAGACAGAGCGTTTTTTTTTCTGTTGTCGTCGTCGAGTGTTAAAACTTGAGTTCCGCGTTATCTCTTTTTTCCATTTCTTGAATTCGTGCTTTCTAAGTTCTATGATACAATTGTTCTCTTTTCTCTCCCTCATCGGAGCTCGTCCTCTGTCCAGAGAGCGTCCTGCGAGTGCTGCCTGCCGTCCTCGCTCAGCCCGCTTCCAAGGGCCCCCCCTCCTCCTCCACTGCTGCTCCTGCCGCCCTCCCTGCCCTTCCCCGTGCCCCCCACGCCGAACGCGGCGGCCAGCAGCGCCGCGGGCGCCCTCGCCACGCCCGAACCGACAGCCCTCGCCTGTCCCCACGCGCCTGCGCCGGCGGCGCCCACCGCTCCGGCGGCCCTCCCAGCGGCGACGTCGACGGCTCCCCTCACGTCGGACAGGACGTCGTCGACCGAGAACATCGCGCCAAAGTTGGCCGCCAAGCCCCCGCCGCCCGCGCCGCCCGAGGGAGGGCCCGCCGGGTCGGCGTAGTCGCTCGGAGGGAATGCGTACGCGTGCGCGAGGGCCGCGAACGCCATTTCGACGCAGATGAGGAACTCCTGCAGCGCTGCCGCCGCGTCGTCGACGTCGCCCTTGGCCCAGTCGGGAGGCGTCAGCACCTTCGACCAGACGAGGGCGCCGATGGCGATGCCCTGCCAGTAGGAGGCGAAGACGACCTGGTTGTTTTCGTTTGTTTTTTGAGGTCGATATTTGTTTTTTGAGGTCGAGAAGGAGAAGAGGGAGGAGGAGGTTGAGTTTTTTTTCGTTCTTCTCGTCGGCGCTCTCGACAAGAAAGAAAGAAAGAAAGAAAGAAAAGAAAGAAAGAAAGAAAGAAAGAAAGAAAGAAAGAAAGAAAGAAAGAAAGAAAGAAAGAAAGAAAGAAAGAAAGAAAGAAAGAAAGAAAGAAAGAAAGAAAGAAAGAAAGAAAGAAAGAAAGAAAGGGGAAAGAGAAAGAGCATCCTCACCGCCTTCACGACGAGGAACTTGGACAGAGGCCTTATCGGCGCCAGCTCGTGCCTGGTCCCAGTGTAAAACAGCACCAGGCAGTACAGCGCCCAGACCTGCGAGGCGTTGTTCGCCAGCGCGGCCCACACGAAGGCCCTGTCGGCGCGGAAGGGCCCCTCCCCGCCGCTCATCCCGCCGCCGACGCCCAGCGCCGAAGCCAGCAGCCCGGCCACGGACATCAGCGGCCTCACCACGACGTAGGCCAGCACCCCCTGCTGGCACTCGCGGAAGAACGGCGCGCCCATCCTCCAGGGGCGGAGGACCCTCTTGAGGGGGCCCAGGTGGGGGACGTCGTCCTTGGCGGCAAAGTAGGCGTCTACGTCCCCGTACTCGTCCTCCAAGTAGGCCCGCAGGTACATGAAGAAGTTGTAGATGACGTAGGCCTCGTAGCACTCTCGCACGGCGTCGAGGGCGAGGCGCGTGCGCTGGGAGGAGGAAGGTTGGTTCGAGAAAGAAAAGAAAAAAGTGAGGGACTTTTTTTTCTCTCTTCTCCTCTCCTCTCTCTCCTTCTCTCCTTCTGCCTCTTTCTCTCTCTCCATCTCCCTCCATCCATCCATCTCACCTTGTATTTGAGCGCAAACCAGCTGTTTAATGCATAAACAGGAACCATCCACAGGATGCGCACCACGCGGAGCTGCAGCCGAGGGCGAGCAAAGTGCTGCAGCTGCAGAGCTACCTCGTAGGCCGAGACGGGCAGCGCCAGAAGCACGAAGACGCCGGCGACGGCCACAGCCTGCGCGTGGAGGGACCAACCGCCGGCGCTGGTGGCGGTGACGAGCCAGGGGAGGGTGCCAAGGGCGCACAGGGCCGCGGCGACCCACGCGAGGCGGAACCAGTGGCGGGCTGCTGGCATGGTTGAGGTCGGCTTTTTTTTCCCTTTTTCGAAAGGAAAAAAAACAAAAAGCTTGCTCGCGCTCGATGCCCACTTGTTATCGCTTGTTCTTCTTCCTTCGATCGACCTTCTGCGTCTTGCTGTGTGTCGATCCCTGTCAGATCCCTCTCGATTCCTGTCGCGTACAGAGAGAGGAAAGGTGCGGAGCGGAGAAGAGGGCTAGAGGAGAAGGAACGGAAGCAATGAATTTGACGACGATGCTCTTTTCAATCGATGGCGTCGCCGTCTCTCTCTGAGCGGAAGCTCCCTGCCTCTCTCTCGAGCAGCGATGTGCTTCTTCCCGCTTCTCGCCGCGGTGATGCAGAGGCGCACGAAAGAGAGAGAGAGAGAGAGAGAGAGAGAGAGAGCTTGAGGCTCTTAGGTCGACAAACTCGAGAGTTGGATAAGCGAGCAAAGGAAACGAGCGAGAGACGAAATAGATTTGATTATGGCAAAAACAGGTGGTGGAACGGGAAAAAAAAACTCTCTCTCTCTCTCGACCTCCCCCCGCCTCTTCTCTTCCCTTTGATCAATTCCCTTTTTTTACTTTTTTACTCGGTTCTTTTCGTTATCAATGCTTTACTCCAATAATGTGGAAGGGAAAGAAAAAGGGGGGAAGTGCTGCGTGAAGGAAAAAACAAGAAAACAGCTAAAACCCGTCAAACACGTCGCCGCCGACGGTGCTCGTCACTCCTGCTCCCTTCTCGCTCGACATCGGCCTCCCGCGCTCCGGGGCCATCGCCTTCAGAGGCGGGGTCATCTTGGGGCCCGGACCGAGGGTCAGCCCCCCGAGGCCGGCGAAGGGGTCTGACGCAGCGGACGAAGACGAAGAAGGAGCGGGAGGAGCTGCCGCTGCTGCTGCTGCTGCTGCTGCTGCTGCCGGCGGCGGCGCAACGGGAGCAGCAACGACGGGAGCGACGATGACGGGAGCCGAGGTGAACTCCGCGGGCGCGGCGGCCCCGAAGGGGTTGGCCCCGAGCAAGCCCGTGGCCCCGGGGGCGAAGGACGGGGGGCCAGCGGCGGCGGCGCGGCCGCTTCCGTTGGCAGAGGAGGAGCCCGGCAACGGCGGCTCCGCCATCATCAGAGGCGCCCAAGGCGGAGCTGCCTCCGCGGGCGCGAAGGGGTCGAAAGGAGCCGAAGCCGCTGCTGCTGCAGGCTCCGGAGCCGTTTCCGCCGGGTTCGGAGAGAGGAGGTCCCCGAGGAGATCGACGGCGGGGGCGGCAGCGGGCGCGGGGGCAGTGGAGGCCGGGGCCGGGGAAGGGAGCACCATCCCGGGGTCGCGGGTGTTCTGCCTCGGGGAAGCCGCAACAGAGGGGGACGGCGGCGCCGTGACGACGGCGGAGGAAGGGGGCGCAGCAGGAGCAGCAGCAGCAGCAGCAGCAACGCTGGAGAGCGGAGGCAGAGGTGCCGCGGCGGCCGTCGAAGACATGAAGCGCCCCCTGCGGAGCGGCACAAACGCCGCCGCCGCCGGCGCGGGAGCTGCCGCTGATGCCGCAGACGACGACGAAGGCGACGGGGCGGCAGCAGCAGCAGCAGGAACGCCTCCGTCCCCTCCGCTGCTGGCACCAGACACGCTCGCCACGTACTCCTCGATCTGCCCCACGAAGTCCGCTGGCGGGGCCTCCAGCCTGGGAAACTGCACGCACCCCCTCAGCCCCGCGACGCCCTCGGCAGCCCGAAAAAAGGCCTGCAGCTTCGCCGTCAGCAGCAGGCTCGCCCTGTACGCGTCCAGCGCGCGCGTCGCGTCGCGGGCCGACATCTCGAACAGGGAGTCGGCGAGGTTGATGACGCCCTCGGAGGCCGCCC
>Ga0315289_10001576_pt1 | contig 35520 bp, 26 predicted proteins | sample YL17G11_40_MG_FD_203452 | JGI IMG/M metagenome (GOLD analysis project Ga0315289, IMG submission 203452) | Sediment microbial communities from Yellowstone Lake, YNP, Wyoming, USA - YL17G11_40 | ecosystem: Environmental > Aquatic > Freshwater > Lake > Sediment | place: USA: Wyoming | collected...
CAATGGGCAGCAATCGTCTTAAAGGTAACTATCCACGGTATGACATCGATTTCCTTGAGGGCGATCTGGGATGTAAATTATCTTTCGAAAATCTTACTCAGGGGTTCAGGAATCCACCGGACGGTGTTAAATATTTCAGCCAGCAACCTGACCGGTATATGGGATGGGTTATTGCACAACCCAAGGCTAAAGTCACCGGGAAATTAATCCTCAACGGAAATGAGATTCCCGTGACTGGAATAGGTTATCACGATCATAACTGGGGAAACTGCCCACTGCCCGATTTATACAATTTCTGGTACTGGGGACGGATCCTGAGTAAAGATCATACATTTGTATATTCAGTTGGCGAGACATCAGGCATGGTAGGGAGCAGACCAACATCAGCAATAGTCGCCTTTAAAGGGCACGATTTGGTTGATTTGTACGATAAAATATACGCAGATGGCAGTGACCTGACCATGGATAAAGTGACGGGGGTAAATTACCAGAAGACACTGGTACTCAGGATGGAAAGCCCAATTGTAAAAGGTACTGTAACCCACAAGGTGAAGGATCTGGTGGAGAGTGCACTTACACCTCTGGCTGTTCCGGGCGGAGGGAGAGGATACCTTCGTTTTCTCTCTGACTGTGATATAAGGTTGAACGTGAACGGTGAGGAAATAGAGACCGAGGCTGCGCTGATCCACGAGTATATGAAACCTTAGCAAAAGCAAATAATTTACAGGTAGATGGCAGAGGCTATTTGCTTCTGCCATCTGTGGCTTGTTTATTAAATCCAGTCCCTTGTGTCAAAACGGCAGTAGAATGTGCCTTAACCACACGGCTGTCAATGCGACGGCTGTCAATGCGTTGATTTAAATGATTACCTGTGTTATTTTAACGTGACGTATTTGCATAAATAATGGTGAGGAGGCAGACTGCCATTTATCCGTTACACGAAAGGCTTTTCTTCTGTTGAATATAATCGTCTGCATAAAGCAGGTCCCCGACCCCGAGGCGCCGTCCTCGGTTTACCAGGTTGATCCCGATGGCAGGCATATCACCTGCCGGGGCGCGCCGCCCGTTATCAGCACCTATGACGAGAACGCGCTGGAAGCCGCGCTGAGAATCAAAGACTCGCAGAAATGCGGGGTAACAGCGCTCAGCCTCGGGCACAAATTGTCCAAAGCGGTGCTGCGGAAGACCCTGGCCGCTGGAGCTGACGAACTGGTACTGCTTGATGACTCTGCCTTCGCCGACCTGGACGGCTTCGCCACCGCGGCTTCGCTGGCAGCAGCTATCAGCAAGCTGGGACAGTGCGACCTGGTGCTTACCGGTATACAGGCTGCCGATACCAACGCCGGCGTAGCCGGCATCGGCATCGCCGAACTGCTGGGAATTCCCTGCATCACCAATGCGCGGGCAATAAAAGTAAAGGAGAGTTCCGTTATAATTGAGCAAGCTCTCCCCGACGGCCGGCAGTGCCTGGAAGTTACACTGCCTGTTGTGATAACGGTGAACAAGTCGCTGGGCGATTTACGGTCAATTCCTGCCGCCGCATTGATGGCGGCGCAGAAGAAGCCGCTTACCCAGTGGACGGCCGCCGACCTCGGCATCAACCCGGCCGAGCACATTAAAACCAGGCTGTTGGGCGTGTATATACCCCGCCGCGAGTCAATCGTGGAGATGATCAGCGGTGTTAACGATTCTGAAAAGGGTACCAAGTTAGCTGAAAAGTTGTTTGATACCGGTATACTAATAAAATCTTGAAGGAGGCAGCTGATGGTTGCAGAAAACGGCCTGTCCAACATCATGGGCAGGGAGAATGTAATTTACGGCGATGATGTGCCGGGGCACTACTCGGGTGACATGAGCTTTACAGCACAGGTCAGGCCACGGGCTGTGGTCAAACCCGCTACCATGGAGCAGGTGCAGTCCATCGTTAAATGGGCCAATGAAACAGGAACAAATCTTATACCCCTGAGTTCCGGCCCACCCCACTTCCGCGGCGATACCATTCCCACCACTGAAGGCACGGCGGTCGTCGACTTAACCCGGATGAAGAAAATCATACGTGTTGACCGCCGAAACCGGGTTTGCATGGTAGAGCCAGGAGTCACATTCGGCGAGTTGATACCGGCCCTGGGGAAGGAAGACCTGGCGCCACTCATCACCTTTGTACCTCGAAGTAATAAATCGGTTTTAACCAGCTTCCTGGAGAGGGAACCGTTCACCATACCACGCTTTCATTGGGAAGCACAGGACCCCCTTTACTGTGTTGAAGTGATCTACGGCAGCGGCGAGATGTTCCGCACCGGTTCGGCCTTTGGTCCGGGAACCTTAGAAGAGCAATGGGCGGTAGGCCGTGCCCAGGTGCGCGGCATGGGGCCTTCCCAGGTCGATTTCACTCGTCTTCTTCAAGGAGCGCAGGGCACCATGGGCATTGTGACATGGGCTTCTATCAAATGCCGTCCCCTGCCTAAAATAAAAGAAACTTATCTTGTTACCTTCGATAAACTTGAAAAACTTATTGATTTTGCCTACAAAATCCTGTGGAAGAAGCTGGGAGAGGAACTTTTTATTGTCAACAGCCTGACGCTGTCAGCTATATTAAATCAGGACAGCAACAAGATTGCTGAGATGGCAGGCAATCTGCCTCCATGGATCCTTGTCTACAGCATAGACGGCTCCGGCTTGATGCCTCAGGAAAAGGTGGACTACCAGAAGGCAGATTCTCTGGAGTTGGCGCAATCATTTGGTCTGGAACTCAAAAAGATTGCAGGCGGCGCAGGGGCCGATGATGTGCAGAAAATTATCTCCCGCCCATCCACTGAGCCTTACTGGAAACTCAGATACAGAGGTGCTTGTCATGATATGCTTTTCCTCACAACCATGGATAAGACACCCGGTTTCGTTAAGAAAATGTATGAACTGGCTGGGGACAGCAACTATCCTGCCGGTGATATGGGCATTTATATCCAGCCAATGGCACAGGGAACCAATTGCCATATCGAGTTTAACTTCATGGTAGACCCCAAGAACATAGTTTTAGAGGAAAAGGTCAGCCATATAGATAGTGAAGGCTGCGAAGCGCTGGCACATATGGGCGCTTTTTTTTCCCGGCCGTATGGGGCATGGGCGAAGTTTGCCTTCGGGCAGGATGCGCAAACGGTCATAGCACTACGCAAGGTAAAGTCGATATTCGACCCTAATGGCATTATGAATCCGGGCAAATTGTGCTTCTGATAACTGATGGGAAATTATGGGTAAGGAGATATAAATGGCACTGAAAGATTTCGAAAAAGATATGATGAGGGACTCCCGCTGCAGTTATTGCAAGGTGATACCTCATGTAATGATGACCGACACTCGTTTCATCGACGTCTGCCCCAGCATCGCCCGCTTTAACTTCCACGGCTTCTCAGCCGGCGGGCGCATGGTGGCCGCCCTCTCGCTGCTGCGTGAGCGCATCGACTACTCCGACGGTTTCCTGGATATGATCTACCAGTGCCAGATGGACGGTGCCTGCGACGTGTCCTGCAAAATTGACCGCGACCTGGAGCCACTGCAGGTAATGCAGGAGCTCAGGATAAAGTGCGTTGAGGACGGCCAGTTGATCGCCGGACATATGCCCGTACTGGAAGGATTGCGCAAAGAAGATAATATGCTGCAGCGTAAAAAGGCCGATCGCGACAGGTGGGCAGATGGCTTGGATATTAAAGTACTCACCGGGCACAAAGCCGAAGTTCTCTTTCACGCAGGATGCCGCTACTCCTTTGATGAGGAACTATGGCCGATAGTAAAGGCCGGCATTAATATACTTAAAGAAGCCGGAGTAGACGCAGCTATAATGGGCAAAGATGAGGCCTGCTGTGGCGGGCGGGCCTACGAAATGGGTTATGAAGCAGAACTGGTCAAATATACCGATCATAATATTCAGGCCTGGAAGACAGCCGGGGTCAAGACCATAGTTACACCCTGCTCCTGCTGCTACCAGACATTCAAGGTACTTTACGATAAGATCGGCAAGAAGCCGGACATTGAGATCTATCATTTCACCGAGTATCTCGATAAATTGATTAAAGAAGGAAAACTCAAGCTAAAAAAGAAAGTACCCATAAAAGTTACTTATCACGATCCCTGCCACCTTGGGAGGCTATCTGAACCATGGATCCACTGGAGCGGCAAGGAAATTAAAGTGGCAGGACAGATGATTGTGCATGATCCTCCCAAGAAATACCGCCGTGGCGCTGAAGGTGTATATGACATTCCGCGCGATATACTTAAGGCCATACCAGGTCTCAACTTAGTGGAGATGTACCGGATTAGAGAGTACGCCTGGTGCTGCGGGTCCGGTGGCGGAGTTAAAGAAGCCTATCCCGAGTTCGCCCTCTGGACGGCATCCGAGAGGCTAAAAGAGGCTAAAGATGTTGGCGCAGAAGCTCTTGTCAGCGCCTGTGGCTGGTGCAAGCGCAACTTCACCGACGCCGCGCATGAAACGGGTTCCCAGCTTGAGATCTACGACATAATCGACTTGGTGCAACGGGCCATCTAATAAGGAGGCAGAGAAATGACATTATCAAGAGAAGCCTACAAAGCACTGGAAGAAGTGGTGGGGCCGGAGAACATCTCCGAGGAGCCTGCCATACTGGATGGATACTGCTTCATCTGGGCTAACGAGGTGCACTTCGGCGACAAGTTCTCCGCGCGCCCGCCGGCCGTGGTCATGCCCGGCAACACCAAGGAGGTGCAGGGCATAGTAAAAGTTTGCAACCGATTCAATATAAAGTACCGCGCTCATGCTTCCGGTTGGGAAGTACCGGCAATATCGGCTAAGGAGCCTTTCCTTCCGGTTGACCTGCGCCGTATGAATCGAATCTTGGAAATAGATAAGAACAATAAATTTGCAGTAGTTGAACCCTATGTTTCGGTCCAGTTCCTGTTGACCGAGACTATCAAGCAAGGGTTGCGGCCCGCTTCTGTTGGTTGCGGACCAAGCGCTTCAATTGTTGCCAGCTCCACCTCACATTTCGGCTGCGGGACCAGTAATGTTAGTACCGACTACGGCGGCCGCACACCTCTGGGTGTCGAGTGGGTATTGCCGGATGGCAATATCCTGCGGGTTGGCTCGCTGGGGACTGATTCCGGCTGGTTCAGCGGCGATGGTCCCGGACCCAGCCTGCGAGGCGTCATGCGCGGACTCTCCGGCCCTAACGGTGGACTGGGCATAATAACCCGGACGGCTGTGAAGCTGACCCCGTGGTATGGGCCGGCCTCGATCAAAGCGAGGGGCAAGCCAAATCTCTATGATTATGATGTCCCTGAGAATCTCCTCGTATACCAACTGATATTTCAAAGCCGCGAACATATGACCGATTTCCTTATGTCCATAGTGGAAGAGGGGATCGCGCATGGATTGCAGCGCTGTGGAGTAGCCGTAAGTGCTATGATTGTGAGTGAATCTAATGATGAGTTTTGGGACATGGTTAAAGACTCCCCTCCTGAAATGGCGGAGATGTACAAATTTGCGGCCAGCTTCCTGGTGGATGCAGCATCCCCGGGCGAATTGAAATACCGGGAGCAACTGGTCGAAAAATTATTGGACAAGTACGAGGTTATGTCCTTTCCAATGGACGACAAGATGCGGGGGGCATTATTCTACAACCTGGTTACAGGTCAAGGCACGCAGAGGATCTTCCGCGTGTCAGGTTCGTTCCTCTCCGCCGTAGGCGCGCAGGAAGCCTGGGACACTATGGGGCATATCTCCAGGCGTTGCGCAGAGGAAATATGGGCAAAATATGAGGCGGAAGGTAAAATTGCTCTAGCCGGCGAGTCCCCATGGGGAGCAGCCCTGGGAGATTGGGGCAGCCATGTGGAATCCGTTTGTGTATATGACCAGCTTGACCCGGAGTCGGTACAGGCAACAAGAGATATCATTGCTGAAGTGGATGAGCTACTTCCCAAGTGGAGCCTTGGCATGGGCTCATTTGAAGGTTGTCTCAGCCCGGCGGAGGCAGCACAGAAAAAGGCGGAGCCTTACTGCCTGGACTTCATGAGCTATGAGAAGAAGATCAAGAAACTGTTCGACCCTAACCTGGTATCGGAATCGACCTGGTATGTGACACCAGATGAGTAGTTATGCACCATGACACGAAGCCACAAGTGCAGGAGAATGGAAAATTTCCAAAGGTAAAGGAGAGGAAAATGATAAGAAAATTAGTCCACGTGTTGATGATCTGCTGCACCATCGTACCTATTTTATTTGCGGCCTGCGCACCATCCACAACCGTTGCACCCATAGACCCGGCTGCCTATCAACTTAGAGATATCGACGACGCCTGTCATGAATTCCCGGTCGGTGAAGATTACGAGTGGTGGTATATGGATGCATCTTTTGATAATGGGTATTCCCTTGTCACGTCATGGCAGATTATACATGCGAAAGTGAAAGGTACGCTGACGCCTATCAGGTTAATACAGTTCGCTATCTATGACCCTCAGGGTAAAAAAACAACCAGACTACCCTTCTTTAAGGAAGACAATTGCAATGCCTCGAAAACGTCCTGTGACGTCACTATGGGCAACAATCATCTTAAAGGGGCATATCCAAAGTATGACATCGAATTCCTCGAGGGCAACGCAGGATGTAAATTATCTTTCGAAAACCTTACGCAAGGATTCAGGAACCCGCCGGATGGTGTTACATATTTCAGTCGTGAACCTGAACGGTATATGGGGTGGGCAATAGCACAACCCAAGGCTAAGGTCACCGGGAAATTAATCCTTGACGGGAATGAGATCCCAGTGAGTGGCACAGGTTATCACGATCATAACTGGGGAAACACCATGCTGATTGATATATACAATTTCTGGCACTGGGGACGAATCATGAGTAAAGATTATACATTTGTATATTCAGTTGGTGAATCATCAAAGATAACAGGGAGCAAACCAGTGTCAGTACTAGTCACCTTTAAAGGGCACGACCTGGTGGACCTGACAGATAAACTATACTCAGATGCCAGTGATATGGTCCTTGATAAAGTGACGGGTGTAAATTATCCGAAAATCCTGCCGCTCAGGGTGGAAAGCCCGAATGTAAAAGGTACGATAACCAACAAGGTCAAGGAGTTGGTGGAGAATGATCCTCTACCAGGCATGGATGCGGGCGCAGGGAACGGGTACCTCCGTTTTCTCTCTGACTGTGATATAAAATTGGACATACGCGGTGAAAAAGTAGAGGCACAGTCAACGCTGATCCACGAATTCATTCATTTCTAGGATATAAAAGAGGCAGAGGGAATCTCCCTCTGCTTTTGAGTATCAGATCTATCACTTATATTTAATTAAGTTATCGAACCATATATCAACATCTGTAAGAGGGTACTCGTCGAGATAAACACTCTGCTCTCCCCTTATTTCGGCCATGGCACAGGGATAGCCGAAAGAAATAGGCATACCAAAGGTCTTGATCCCGGTCAATTTGTAGGACCCGATGAATGTATCGATGGTACCGGCCTTGAATGCAGCCATGACTTTGTCAGGATCAGTACTGCCGGCCTGCTGACAGGCCTCGAGATACTGGGCAGTCTGGTTTAAACCAATGACAAAAGACCCGAAATGCGGCATGGTCTTCCCGTAGATTTCCAGGAACTTGTTCCTGATTTTATCAGCCATTTCAAGATAACGCGGCGCTACCTTGGTTTTTTTTAGTTCCCACGGCGCGGTCTGGTTACCTATAATACCCTGTATGGCATCAATTCCGGCTATTTTTTTCAATATGGGGATATCGTTGTCCGAGCCGCTGGAGAGAGGTACCTTAAATCCCAGCTCATGACATTGTTTGGCCATAAGGGCTATATCAAGCAGAGTACCACCATTATATATAAGTTGTGCACCTTGTTCTTTCATCTTTAGTAGATACGGGACAAAGTTGGTGGTTGCCGGCGGATAAAAGATCCGTATGTTTTTTACGCCTTTTTCTGCCTCAAGCCATTTATCTACCGGATCAGCAGAAACGCTGATGGCTTCCTTGGCACCTTCAGGGCCTGTCCAGCATATAACCTTAGCTTCAGGATGGGTTTCCAGTGCTACCAGCGCCTGGTTCAAGGTGAACTGTCCCAGGGGCAGCCCTATGATAACGTACTTGTCCCTTTGAGGATCAATGTAGATATCAGCGCCTGACCGTGCAATAAAAATAATCTTATCAGCATTGGTTATAGGTGCTACAACCGAATAACCGATCCCGAAATATCCCACAATAGCAGTAACTTCTTCATCGTATATCAATTTCCTGGCAGCGGCCGCCGAGGGGGCTACCTGCATCGCATCATCCGCATAGTGCATCTCAACCTGGTAAAAGTCATCACCAATTTTTACACCCCCTGACTGGTTCAGCAGTGAAACATAAATATCCATGTCCTTCCTGGTTTCCTCACCATATACGGAGGCAGCCCCCGTGAAAGGCATAATGCAGCCGATCTTAAGTTTCTTGATTTCACCGGGGGCCTCGGTTTTCTGTGTACACGCCGGACCGATGATCAGTACAACAATGAAGGCTATAAATAATGAATATGCAATAGCTGTTCTTACACGCATTCCAGCAACCTCCTCTTCCATATAACAATACTCTCGAAACACTCTCCGCTGCACGCGGTGAAGTTAATGCTTGATCCGTTGGGCGAATTGTTTATTTGGGATTGAAATAGTCGTACCACATATCGGCATCCGTGAGTGGGTATTCGCCCATATAGACGTCATCATCACCCTGGATGACACCCATGGCACAGGGATAACCGAAGACCACCGGAGCGCCGTAAGTCTTGGTCCCTGAATATGTATACTTGCCCAGGAAAGAATCAAAAGTGCCGCCTTTGAACGCCTTCATCATAGCGTCAGGATCTATGCTGCCGATGCTCTGCGCACACTCGGTATATTGGGAGAGTTGCGTGATGAATATTGAGAACACACCGTAATTATCAACCGGCTTTCCGAACTTCTGCTGGTATCTATCCACTATCCTCTGTGTCATATCCAGGTATTTTTTCGCCACAGTGACTTTTTTTAATTCCAGGGGATTAACGCGATTTCCCATTATACCCTGCGCAGCATCTTTGCCGCAGATGCCAAAGAATATATCCACCAAGCTATCAGATGTTTGTCCTATGGGCCATTTGTAACCCATCTGCCATCTCTGCTTGGCTATTAGCGCAGTGTCGAGTATCGTGCCGCCGACGAATACTACCTCGGTCCCCTGTTCCGCCATCTTCGCAATGTATGGCGTGAAATTCGTAGTACCAACCGGGAAGTAAACGCGTACGTTCTTAATACCGAATTCCTTCTCCAACCGCTTGTCAATAACGTCAAAAACAGATTCCGACATACGCCGGTCATCCATTGTCCCAGTCCAGGCCAGCACGTGCAGGTCCGGGTGTGCCTTCATGATAGCTAGTGCCTGATTTAAAGTTATCTCTCCTGTGGGAGTCCCGAAGATAACATACGGATCCTTTTGGGGACTGTAAATGATGCTTCCGGTCCTGGTGATCAGTATGACTTTCTCAGGATTGGTAACGGGACTTAGTGCCGAAAATCCGGGGCCAATGTAACCCAGGATGGCAATAACCTCATCATCGTAAATAAGCTTACGGGCCGCCGCCGCTGCCGCAGCCGGGGTAAACTGATCGTCACCCCAGTGTAGTTCTACTTTGTAAGTATCGTTACCTATTGTTATACCACCGTCTTCATTAATAAGTTCGATATATACTTCGGTTATCCCCCTGCCCCGCTCGCCGTACATCGCCGCCGGCCCACTGAACGGCATAAGACAACCGAGTTTCAGTATTTTCTGTTCTCCTGCAGGCTTGGTCTCGGGTGCACAGGCCACGGTAATTATCATAATCCCGATGCAAGCCAACAGTAGAAGGTAAGTTAAGGCATTCCTAATTTTCATTAACTTCTCCTCTTCGATCTGCCATTTAAGCCAGGGTTATTGTAACACAGGCAAATTGGAACTGCTGTAAAGCTTCAAATCATGCAACGTGCTATCACGATTTACCAGAATATTCTAAATTATCTAACCGCCGAGTTGCCTAGGGTTTCATGAACTCGTGTATCAGTGCCGTACTGTGCTTGACCTTTTTGCCATTCACTAATAGATCTACAGTGCAATCGGAGAAGAAACGCACAGCCCCGTGTCCGAACGTGGTGGTTTCATTATCCGACAGGGGGTAACCTACAGCGAGAGGATAGCTTTCAATAAGATTCTTTAAGTTGTGAGTAATCTCACCCTTTACTACTTCGCTGTCTATCTTTAAAACCAGTTTTTTAGGATATTCAATCCCCGTTTCGGGGTCCATGACGAAATCATAGGGTTCACCAATTATTTCTTGTGACATATCGACGAGCTTGTTGCCTTCAAAGGACATGACTACATTTATAGGTGCATGATCCATACATTCTCCAAGTTGGCCTACCGAATATATGAAGGTATGCCCTGGAAGAAAAATCCTGCCCCAATACCAGTAGTCATACAACTCGCCTATACTGGTATTGCCCCAGTTATGATCATGATAACCTGTGCCACTGACTTTAATCTCCTTACCGTTAAGGAGTAGTTTGCCTGCCACCCTGGCCCGTGGCTGTGCAATTGTCCAACCCATATATATTAACGGATTCATGCTGAAATAGGCGGTGCCATCTGGAGGAGACCTGTAACCCTGTACAAGGTTCTCAAAGACAAGGTCTGCGCCTAAACCATCGGCAAGAAAACGCATTTTATATACTGGCGCTTCACCATAGACTCTATTATCGCCCATCTTTACATCGCATTTCTCAGTAGAGATGGATACAGCGCTGTTATCAAACCGCTTCTTTACCATTATTTTTTTACCGGCCGGGTCATATACAGAGAAATCTATAAACCGCTCTTTTACAATCCCGCCTTCCTTTCCGGCACTTGACAGTTCCCACCAGATAGATGCCATTGAATAATTGTTGTCGAAAGTAGCATCAAAATACCACCACTCATAATTTATTGGGGACAAAGTATCGTGAATGGCGTCGTCTGCTTTATCCAGATAAAAATCAGCAGGATCTAACGCGTACTGTTCCGTTCCGGTGGCGTCACTATGCATTTACCTCTCCATTAACTGTTTTGCAGATTTTTACTTCGATATGATAATTTTACCTTTCGATAATAACACAACAAATACCATAAGTAAATATGTTCAAGCCTAGCCTCGCTCATGTTGCGTAATATTTTAGTCAGTTAACCGCTAAAGAAATATCACTAAATAACTGGTCCGGCCCTGGCTATGCCAGAGAAAACCAATGGTACACATAGATTTTAAAGAGGCAGAAACAAAATAGGAAATATCCAACCACCAAGGCATATTTTGACTCTCAAACATTAATAACCTGAATACAGCAGTTGCGCCATCCTGCATGCATAAAAATATATTCACAGCGGGAATTTACCGACGTTGGCTGCGTACGGTATCAGATTAGCTATATTGTCTTCCAATTAAAGTAAGTATTATTACCTATTGACTGAAGGCTATGGCTACATTAAAATGCCGCCGTGTACAACTGCATAATCGTGTATATGTCGAATATTTCGTATATAGCATGATAATTATATCGAATATTTCGAATATGGCAAGATAATCGTTGTGGCGTTTGCAGGTATGGGTTGTCTTCTTCGCACAATCGTTATTAATGTGGTTGTAAATCTAGTGTTTGAGAGGAGGTGCTGAAGCGTAGAGTAATTTGCATGGGTTCTAAAATCATCCCGTTAGTAATATTAAATTTGGAGGTTAGACGTGAAAAAGTTCCTACGAGTTTCTCTTGCAAGTGTCATCCTTATGTCAGTCATGATGGTATCACTGGTAGGTACCCCCACTTCAGTACAAGCGTCGGATAGTAAAGTGTACAGCGGGACAAATGTTGTTATTGCAGCAGGCGCCACATACGAAATTACCCCGGACACGGACGGCGTTATACTAGGTACCCTGGTAATTACAAGCAACAAAGCCGGCTACCAACTTCAGGGCTGTAACCCAAACCAGACATGGACTACAGTTGTTTCCTACGGTTTGAAAAATATGACATTACCGGTAGCGAACAACGGGACAAGGATCAAAAACCCCCTTAGCACCTCAATTACTGTAACGTATACTTTGACATGCACCGTAACATACGGACCATTTGTAGCTATGGACATAGATGATGCCCGGCACACCACTTCTGACATAGTATATGAATGGTGGTATATGGATGCCAATCTCAACAATGGCTATTCCATGACTTCAGTGTGGTATTATCCCGGCAACTGGATCCAGTTTGCAGTATACGATCCCCAAGGCAACAAGGTCGTTGCCGATCAGCTTTTCCCAACTTCTACTGCCTCGACAACCAAATGTGACGTGCAAATGGGCACTAACCGATTGGTGGGAAGTTATCCCAAGTGGAACGTCAACTTCATGAACGGCAATACGGGATGCAACCTTCAGTTTAACAGCCTGGTAGAAGGTTGGAAAACACCGCCTGCCGGCGTAAAGGTAATGACCACCAGCCCATATACTTACATGGGTTGGGTAATAGCTCAGCCCAGGGCCTCTGTGACCGGCACATTAACAGTTAATGGCACTACGATGAATGTAACTGGCACGGGCTATCACGACCATAACTGGGGCAACACTACCCTGCATGACCTTTTCGATCACTGGTATTGGGGAAGGATATTCCTGCCCGGTTACACCTGTGTATATTCAACCGGTAATCTGACCGACGCGCTTGGTGGAGCGGCCAATAATCTCTGGCTCACCTTTAAGGACAAGACGTTCTACGATGTAAATCTCCTTGTTACCGACTCACCCACTAATATGGTGACCGAGCCGATTTCCACCGCCCAGTATCCTCAGACGCTTACGTTCACCATCCCGGCTGGCTCGTTGGTCCACGGGACGGTAATACTAGTTCTTAACCAATTAATTGAAATAGGCTATCCATTGGGAGCAGTCCCGGGTGATGGACGCGCCTATTTCCGTTTCCTCTCAAACGCCAATATTGATCTGTACTTTGGGACGAATCATGTAACCGTATCTCAACCGATGCTTCATGAGCTTATGATACCCTAACGGATCATTAATTCACGACGATCTATTATTCAAATGGGTGGGCCGGACGGATCCGGCCCACCCATTTACTATACGGTCCAGGCAAATTCATTGCGGATTGAAGTAGTCATACCACATATCGGCATCTTTGAGAGGGTATTCGCCCATATATACGTCATCAACACCTTTTATGACGCCAGTTCTTCTGAAGTCGCCTTTTAGGCCATTGACGGGTTGAATTTCCGGCATTATACTTATCTAACTTTATTTTGCTGGAGGTAGAAAATGCCCATTTTTGCCACGCAGGCATGGCTGGATGAAAGTGCCAGTTTATTAAACAACGATCCCGAATATGCAGAGGGCGCCAAAGATTATGAAGGAGACTACCTGTATATCGTTGAAGCGGATGAACTCCAACCAACTCCTATTTATTACTACGTGGACCTGTACCATGGTAAATGCAGAAAAGCCACCATCGTCAACAACCCGACTGAGGTAAAGGCCGAATTCGAAATGTCAGCGCCCTATTCAATATGGAAAAAAATACTACAAGGAGAGCTGGACGGCAATAAAGCTCTGATGACGCGCAAGTTGAAGATCAAGGGCAACATGACTAAGCTTATGAAAAGCACCAAGCCTGCTACCGCCTATTTTAAAGCATTGACCCCACTTAAGACGGACTTCGATAAATAGAGTCCCCTTTGTTTCTCATAGATTGGGATATCCTGTAATGATTATCAGGTGGTTATCTGCATTTACATATGTCCGTTGCCTGCTTGATCTGATAAATACAACGGGCTTATCAAACCATTTAGTGCCAGCTAAATCAACATCCACATTGATCTGCTCCCCAAAAACTGGACCAGCCAAAATGTTAGTTTTGTGGGAGCACATCAGTAACGGGTTCCCAGCTTGAGATCTACGACATAATCGACCTGGTGCAGCAGGCCATCTAATAAGGAGGCAGAGAAATGACATTATCAAGAGAAGCCTACAAAGCACTGGAAGACGTGGTAGGGCCGGAGAACATCTCCGAGGAGCCCGCCATACTGGATGGCTACTGCTTCATCTGGGCTAACGAGGTGCACTTCGGCGACAAGTTCTCCGCGCGTCCGCTGGCCGTGGTCATGCCCGGCAACACCGAGGAAGTCCAGGGCGTGGTCAGGGTCTGCAACAAATATAATATTAAATTCCGCGCGCACGCCTCCGGCTGGGAGGTGCCTGCTATTTCGGCCAGCGAGCCCTTCCTGCCGGTTGACCTGCGCCGTATGAATCGAATCTTGGAAATAGATAAGAACAATAAATTTGCAGTAGTTGAACCCTATGTTTCGGTCCAGTTCCTGTTGACCGAGGCCATCAAGAAGGGTCTGCGCCCGGCCTCTGTCGGCTGCGGGCCCAGCGCTTCCATCATCGCCAGCTCCACCTCGCACTTCGGCTGCGGCACCAGCAGCGTCAGCACCGACTACGCCGGACGCACACCGCTCGGTGTGGAATGGGTGCTGCCCGACGGCGAGGTGCTGCGAGTAGGCACGCCCGGCACCGGTGCGGGCTGGTTCAGCGGCGATGGTCCCGGTCCGAGTCTGCGCGGTATTATGCGCGGGCTCTCCGGCGCCAACGGCGGCATCGGCATCATCACGAAGGCCGCAGTCAAGATGGCCCCCTGGTACGGTCCGCCCTCCATCAAGCCGCATGGCAAGCCCAATATTTATGAATACGATGTGCCGGAGAACTTCATTGTGCACCAGCTTGTTTTTCCCGGACGGGAGCAGATGAACGACTTCTACCACGCCATCGTGGAGGAAGGCATTGCCCACGGGCTGCAGCGCAACGGCGTGGCCGTGGCGCTAATGCTGGTAATGTCATCGAACGACGATTTCTGGGAGGCCATTAAGGACTCTCCCCCCGAGATGGCCGAACTCTACAAGTTCGCCGGCAGCATACTGGTGGATGCCGCTTCACCTCGAGAACTGGCCTACCGGACAAAGCTGCTGGAGGCCATGCTGGATAAATGGGAGATCATGAGCTTCCCGCTGGATGACACGCTGAAGGGCAGCCTGTTCTACAACCTCGTCACCGGCCAGGGCACGCAGCGCGCCTTCCGGCTGTCCGGCTCCTTCCTCTCCGGATTCGGTAACCAGGAGACCTGGGACGCCATGAGCAATGCCTCACGCCGGGCCGCTGAAGAGGTCTGGGCCAAGTACGAGGCCGAGGGCAAGGTGGCCGCGGCCGGCGAGGCTCCCTGGGGCTCTGCCCTGGGTGATACCTGCTCCCACGTGGAAAGCGTCGTGATTTACGACCAGCTCGATCCGGAGTCCGTGCAAGCCGCGCGTGACATTATCCTGGAATGCGACGAAAAAATGCCCAAATGGCACCTGGGCATGGGCTCCTTCGAGGGCTGCCTCAGCCGCGGCGAGCGCGCACAAAAGCTGGCCGCCCCCTACTGCCTGGACTTTATGAAATACGAAAAACAGGTGAAGAAGCTCTTCGACCCCAACCTGGTCGCTGAGGCCAGCTGGTACGTCATGCCGGATGAATAGGAGTTGTATTGGAACGATAGCTTAGCGGACGCTCCTGAAGGTACGTCCCTACAGGAAAGATAAGACGGTGCTATTATTAGGGCGGGGATATATGAATATCATCCTGACACTGCTGCTGTGCCTGGTGTTCTCTCTGGGCGCCTGCGCGGCGCCGGCCGCGCCCGCTATCCAGCCCGATGCCGTGGGGCTGAGCTTCACCATCGCCTTCGTGGGTGACACCCACTCCCACCTCGACCCCGTGGAAACACTGATAAAAATCAGCGGGAAGGATACGCTCCTACAGGCGGGCGGCCTGCCGCGGCTGGCCTCGGTAATCAACGGTCTGCGGGCCAAGGACGAGGTGCTATTGTTGCATGCCGGTGACGCACTCTTCGGTACCTACTATTTCATCAAGTACGGCGTGGCCGCCGACGTAGATATGCTCAATGCTCTGGGCTTCACCGCTATGGCCGTGGGCAACCACGACTTCGATAAAGGCCCCGAGGGACTGGTCGAGTTCGCCCGGCTGGCTAAATTCCCGCTAATCTCGGCCAACATCGAGGCGTCCGGCAAACCGGAGCTGCAGTCTGCGCTTAAGCCCTACACCGTGCTCACTGTCAAAGGGCAGAAGATTGGGATTATCGGACTCACCACCACGCTCACGCCCCTGCTCGATCCCTCCGGCCCGGGGGTGAAGTTCCTTAATCCCGCAGAGACGGCGCAGAAATCTGCCGACGCTCTGTCACAGGCCGGCGTGGATAAAGTCATCCTGCTCTCCCACCTGGGTTACGATCTCGATCTCCCGCTGGTCAAATCGCTCAAAGGCATTGACCTGGTGGTGGGTGGCCATTCGCATTCTCTGCTGGGTCCGGGTGCAATGAAAGAGCTGGGGCTGGAGGTGGCTGGTCCCTATCCGACTGTGATTAAGGACAGCGAGGGGCGTGACGTGCCCATTGTACATGCCTGGGAGTACTCCCGGGCGCTGGGCGTGTTCAACGTGAAATTCGACGACCAGGGCAGGCTCATTTCGTACCAGGGCAGCGCCATCATTCCCATCGGTGACGACATTAAACAGGCGGGTCCGGGCGGTCAGTATGCCAACCTTAAAGTAGGCTCGGCGGAATACGACGCCTTGCTCACCAGCCTTAAACCGGCCGGTATCGAGGTCTATCCCGAAGATAAAGCCATCGGTAAGCTGCGCGACACCTTTTACCAGCCCATTTCTTTCATAGGCGATAAGGTGGCTGTCGCAGAGGTGACGCTCAACGAGCGCGACCTGGCCTTCCTGGTGGCCGACGCACTGATGTGGAGGGCAAAAGCCGCCGGGCTAAAGGCGCAGTTCTCCTTCGTGCCGGTGTCCTACATGCGCGGCGGCAGTATCATGCAGGGTGAATTCACCGGGGCCCCGGTCTACGAGTTCATGCCCTTTGAATCACCGCTGGTAGTGTGTGAAGTCAAGGGAGCCGACCTGAAAAGGCTGATCGAGTTGATGGTCAACAACCCCAGCCCATACATCATCGTTAAAACGGGTACTCCCTACCTGGCAGTATCCGGTCTTAAGTTTAAAGTAGACAACTCGCAGCCGCGCAGTGTTATCGACCTGCAGTTGGATGACGGCGGCCCATTGGACCTGGATGTGACCTACCGCCTGGTGACCACTGCCCGTATAGCCAAGGGCATGTTTAAGGTGGCGGAGACGACTGATTTTATTGATTCTCAGGTCTTCATCGACTATGCGCGCAGCCTGGGTAATCTCCGGCTGGTGTCCGAACAGAGGGTCCAGGGCTGGTAAGTTAACTAAGGCCGGGTGGGTCCGGCAGGGGAGGAACCACTCATGATCGAATTTAAGCTGCTGTTCAGTCCCTTCAGCATCAGGGGCATTGAGCTTAAAAACCGCATCGTCATGCCGCCCATGACCACCAACTTCGCCGCGGAGGACGGGGGCGTCACCGATAACATGGTTGACTACTATGAGGCACGTGCAGAGGGTGGCGTGGGTTACATCGTGGTGGAAGCCGCCTGCATTGAGCCGGCCGGCAAGCTCATGGCCTTCAGCCTGGGCATCTGGGATGATGACAAAGTTCCCGGCTTTAAACGGATTGTCGAAGCCTGCCACAAGCATGGCGCTAAGGTAGCCCTGCAGATCGCGCATGCCGGGCGTCAGACTACGCCCATGTTCACCGGTGAGCCGACCAGGGGCGTATCGCCGCTGGCCGATCCGCTCACCGGAGAGTTGCCCATTGAGCTTACCACTGATGATATTCATGACCTGCTGGGTAAATTTGAAGAGGCGGCACGAAGGGCGGTGGAGGCCGGCTTCGATGCAGTCGAGATCCACATGGCGCACGGCTTCCTGCTGGCGCAGTTCCTTTCGCCTCACTTCAATCGACGCACCGACACGTATGGCGGAGGACTGGCGGGCCGGCTCAAATTCCCGCTCGAGGTCATCACGGCCGTGCGCAGGGTGGTCGGGAAAGATTACCCCTTGCAGTGCCGGCTCAATTTAGAGGAAGCCGTTCCCGGCGGGCGTAAGCTGTCTGAGACGCTGTTGCTTCTGCCTGTGTTGCAGGACGCTGGGATCGACTGCTTCCACTTCACTACTTCGGTTTACAGCGATCTCATCTACGCACCCAGGCTGCCCCAGTGGGCCTCCAACATCGCCAACATGGGCACACCGCTGGCCTGTTATACGCACCTGGCGAAGCAGGCTAAAGGTGTGCTGAAGGTTCCGGTAATCGCTGCCAACCGCATCAAAGACCCGCTCACGGCTGAGATGGTGCTGCGGGAGGGCCGCTGTGACCTGGTCTCCATGGGCCGCGCGCTCATCGCCGACCCCGAACTGCCTAACAAGGCTAAAGTCGGTGATATTGATGATATCAATCCTTGCATCGGCTGCAACGAGGGCTGCGTACAGCGACTCAACTTCTCCTCGCCCATCACCTGCACGGTCAACCCGTCAGTAGGTAGAGAAAAAGAGCTTGAGATCAAGTCGGCCGTCGCTAAAAAGAAGGTCTTTGTGGCCGGTGGCGGCCCTGGCGGCATGGAGGCCGCTCGGGTAGCGGCGCTGCGGGGTCACAACGTCACCCTTTATGAGAAATCGGACCGGTTGGGGGGTCAGCTTAACCTGGCCTGTATGCCGCCCACCAAGCAGGAGCTGGCCGAGACGGTCATCTGGCTCTCCCGTCAGGTGCATAAGGCTGGTGTGAAAGTGAAGCTCAATATGGAGATGACGCTTGAAGAGATCGAGAAGGAGAAGCCCGACGTACTGGTCGTAGCCACCGGCGCCGGGCCGACGAACGTAGATATAAAAGGCGCAGATGGCGCTAACGTGGTCACCGCCTGGGACATTTTGAGCGGCAGGGACTGGGTGCCCTTCCGGTTGGATTTATCGCCCGCTAAGGTCGTGGTGGTCGGCGGCGGTGAGCTGGGCTCCGAGGTGGCCGACCTGCTGGCCGAGGGCAACAAGGCGGTCACCATCGTGACCTCTACCGAGGACATAGCCCTGGAGGTCAACACCATGCTTCGCCCCGCACTCATGTCGCGCCTGGCCTTCAACGGCGTCAGGATCATTACCCAAGCCCGGGTTAAAGAGATCACCGAAGACGGCGTTATCTATGAAAAAGACGGCTGTGAGGAAACCATCACCGGCCTGGATGCTGTGGTGCTGGCTGTGGGTGTCAAACCCGTAAATAAACTCGTCACCGAAGCCAAAGGCAAGGTATCTGAGCTACACATCATCGGCGATGCCAAAGAACAGCGTAAGGCACTGGATGCGATTGGAGAAGGGGCGAGCATAGCAAGAGATATTTAAATAAATTCTTCTGTTAACAATATTTGCAGGCAATCGCTATCTATATTACATTTATAGCAGAATATTTATTTTGATATCTTAACTCGCTCGTCAGTCTGGAGATCGTATCCCAGACTCTCGCCTAATTGAATAATACCATCGAGGAGTTCTGGATATTTATCTAATGGTATTTGGGATTTATTCGGTAACGGCCCTTAAATACTACCTGTTCTTATAAAGAATTGTCCCATCCCTGCCTACCACGAACAGATCACCCTGGGGACTGCCCCAGATACCATGTAGAGTCCCGGTGATACCGCTCTCCACTTTACTCCATTGTTTGCCGTAAAAATGTAACATCGTCCCCTTATCGCCGACCGCATATACATCATTTCCTGAAGGGCCCCAGACATCGAGCAGAGGCTCGGAAGTCCCGCTGTCCATAACCGTCCAGGATTTACCATCGTAGTGCAGGATCGCACCATCATGCCCTACGGCGAAGACATCATTGTTGGAAGCACCCCAGATTCCGTACAGGTTTGACTTCGTGCCTGCGGCCGTTGGATTCCAGGCCTTGCCGTCGTATCGCAGGATAGTCCCCCCATGCCCCACAACCAGCATGTTACCTTCAGTGGTACACCAGGCATCGCGTAGAATCTCCTTCGATGGCAGTTCAACAGGGTCCCATTTGCTCTCGTTATAATGGAGCACAGCCCCGTCCTGGCGGGAAACATACATATCGGCGCCGGATGTGCCCCAGCACCCCCACAGGTCGAGGGAAGATCCGCTGTCCACAGGATTCCACCTTATGCCGTCGTAGTTCAGCAGGCGGCCCTTTTGACCGGCGGCAATTACATTAGTTGGAGAACTCCCCCAGATGCCAAGCAGCCAGCCGTCCGTTCCGCTATCCATCCTGGCCCATACCTTGCCGTCATAATGCAGGATAGCGCCATTGAAGCCGACAGCAAAGACGTCTTTACTGGAATTTCCCCAGACTGACAGCAGGTAATCCTTGGTGCCGCTTTCCATTTTCTCCCAGGCAGCGGGCTTGGCATCAGGAGCGCATGCCGGAACTATTAAAGCCGCCAGTATGCAAATGATGGTGATTAAATAAACGGCTGCCCTGTTCCACAACATTCTGCTCACCACTGATTGATTTCGAGGTTCAAATCCACTTATCAATAAACTCACCAATCCGGGCGATCGCGCGACGGCCCTCAGGGATGAAACTGGATGCGAACTGCCAAACATGCTGCATCTTTTCCCATTCATCAATGATTGCATCAACACCGGCCTGACGTGCGCGGTCGACCAAACGCCTCGAGTCCGAGAGGAGGACCTCGTATGTACCCACCTGTACCAGTAACGGGGGCAATCCTTTCAGATCGGCGTAGAGCGGGGAAGCAAGAGGCGCCTGCGGTTCAATCCCTCCCAGGTACAACCGTGCGAATTCCAATTCCTTGTAAGCATAGAGGATCAGGTCAACTGCTGCTTTGCTTTTCCATGATTCACCGGTAAACGCCAGGTCGGTCCAGGGTGAAAGACAAACGCCCGCTGCGGGCAAAGGCAAGTTCCCATCTCTGAGGCTGACCAGGAGCGCGATAGCCAGGCCGCCGCCTGCCGAGTCACCGGCGAGGGCCAGGTGACGTGGATCGACACGGCTGCTTATCAACCATTTGTATACAGTCATGGCATCCTCGACTGCTGCCGGATGGGGATGCTCCGGGGCCAGCCTGTAATCGATGGTCAAGGCACGGGCTCTGGAGGCAATGGCAATATTGGCAGCCAGGGAGCGGTGGGAATTGATAGAGCCGGATACGTAGGACCCGCCGTGCAGATAGAGGACCACCCTCTCGGCAGTGATGCCGGGAGGAATCAGCCATTCAGCCGGGACGCCGTCGGCAGACACTTCAATGACTTTGATACCTTTCGGTACCTTGAACATGGACCCAAGTCCATCCAGTTCAGCACGTTCCTTCCGCATATCAATTTTCCCCGCCTTGCGTGCGAATGCGTGCTGAAGACGGAAATATAATTCGAGCAATCTGTACTGCCAGCTAAGCATGTTACTCATCTTCTTCAGCCTACAAACCATTCTCGAAATCGATCGCAATCACTGTGGTATGGGGTTCAATCTCCGACGCCGGTACGGTGATGACCATATCACCCACGGGGTCATTGAATTTGGTCAGTTCTTTGCGGATCTGGTCAAACAGCGTGATGCGTTTGGTGTATCGCAGCTCAGTCCCTGATCCCAGCACACGCACGGACTTAACCTTGTTAACATGCACGCTGCGCACCGTGACAGACTCGTAAGGCTTTGAAAGCAGGTGAAGATAAACGGTGTTTCCTTTCTGCGTGGAAGGACCGTAGAACTGCCATGACTCCAGGCCCGGTTTGGTACCGGTGATACTGTCATGGTTGCGTGTCATCCAGGCAGCCATGTCGTTTAAACGTTGTAATTGTTCGGGCGGAAGCTGGCCGTCCCCCATGGGACTGACGTTGAGCAGCAGGTGGCCTCCCCTGCCGGCTATCTCGCAGAGGGTCTGGATAAGCTCAGTGGATGATTTATAGTAAGGGTCGTCCCTGTTGTAGCCCCAGGAATCGTTCATGGTCATACAGGTTTCCCAGGGGCGTGTCGGCGGTACGGCCGGGAGGAACTTTTCAGGCGTGTCGAAATCTCCCTGCCCGGGCAGGCGGTCATTGATCTTTATGCCGGGCTGCAGCGAACGTATCATAACAGCAAGCTCCTGTGCCTTCCAATCAGCCGGCCTATGCTCCCATTGACCATCAAACCAGATTTCATCGATTTTACCGTAGTTGGTTAGTATTTCCCGCACCTGGCCAAACATGAAATCCAGGAAATTTTCCCACATCTCCGGTGAAGGCAAGGGGGCGCCGGTATAATAATGATAGGGCTTGTCAGCTTCTGTTATAGCCGGGTAGTCAGGATGGTGCCAGTCTGCCAGAGTGTAATACAGCCCGACGCCCATTCCCTCAGACCGTACAGCTTCTACATACTCACGTACCAGGTCCCTGCCGACAGGTGAGTGCATAACCGAGAAATCCGAGAGTCGGGTATCGTACATGGCGTAACCGTCGCAGTGCTTGGTGATCATGACAGCATACTGTGCCCCGGCCTTCTTGAAAAGCCGGGCTAAGGCAACCGGATCCCATTTGTTTGGGTTGAAGGTAGCCGCGCTGCTCTGATACTGATTGACGGTCATGCTCTGGCAATAAGGCATAGTGGAAGTCCCGCCCACAAGGGGCCAGGATAGTTCCACACCCTGTTGGGATGAGTGCGACCAGTGGATAAAGATGCCGAGCCGCGCATCTTCCCAGGTGGTGAAATTGTCCCCGGTGTAGGTCGCCGCTGATGGCGCCTGCCCGGGGACTGACCTACAGTCCGCCGCGGCAAGGATTAATGCAACGAGCAGGGCTGAAACAAGCAATATGCAGTAATATCGCTTTGTCACACGGAGAATCCTCACTAACATACCTCCCTGCAATACCGGCTAAACCGGATTACTGCGGCAGCGGCATCATAACGCCGCCCACCGGGTGGTCAACGTCCCACAGCGGGTTCTCATTCAGATAAACCAGTTCAGACCCCTTCACTATGCCCATGCCGCAGGGATAACCGACCACCACGGGCGAACCGTAGGTCTTCGATCCAGACAAAGTATATTTGCCCAGCAATGTCTCGATGGTCCCACCCCTCAGTACGCCCATGACCTTGTCCGGATCGGTGGTGCCGGCCATCTGCACCGCTTCGAGGTAATGCCCCATGGTGGGCGCCCCGGCGCCGAACCCGCCGGCAAAAGGTTCCTTGTTGTCGTGAGTTTCCTTGTATTTAACCCTGATCCGGTTGGCCATGTCCAGATACCTGGGCGCCACCTGCACCTTCTTCAACACCCAGGGATAGCTGTAGTTGCCGCAGATGTTTTGCATGGCCTCTTCGCTGCCCACAATCCCTTTCAGCATCGCCAGGTCCACCACCGCCGCGTTCTGGATGATCGGCCATTTATACCCCATCTGGTAACGCTGCCGGGCCAACAGGCCGTTCTCGATCGGATTAGCAAAGCTGAAGAGCGCGTCCACTTTCATATCGGCCATCTTCGCTATATACGCTGTGAAATTGGTGGTGCCCTCGGGATAATACAGCCTGACGCTCTTCACGCCGTATTCCTTCTCAATGGCCTCGTCCACCGGTCCGAAGATCTTCTCCACTTCCGTGTTGCCGCCCTTGGCGCCGGTCCAGCACAGGGTCTTATACTCAGGGAAGGCCTGCATAACCGCCATGGCCTGGTTGATGCTCATCTCCACCGCACAAAACCCGAAGATCGAGTAAGGCTCCCTGGCCGCGTTGTAGGTGCCCATGTTAATGGTGGATGAATTCAGGATGACCTTCTCCGCTGTGGTTATTGGCGCTATGGCCGAATACCCGATACCGAAGTAGCTCACTATAGCCTTGACGTTCTTGTCATAGACAAGGCTCCTAGCGGCCGCAGCGTCGGCTGCCGGGTTCAAAGGGCCGTCGGCAAAGTACAGCTCGACCTTGTACATCTCGTCTCCCACCTTCAGCCCGCCGTCCTTGTTGATCTCGTCCACGTAGATCTCCAGCACCGGCCGGATCAGCAGCCCCCACTGGCTGCCGGGCCCCGAGAAAGGCATGACGCTGCCGATCTTGAGGACTTTAGCCTCGGCCGGGGGTTTGGCCGCGGGAGCAGCACAGGCAGCTACCGCAACAATGGTTATGATTAAAATGAAGTAGATAAGTTTTCTAAATGGATAAGACATGTCTACATTCCCCCTGAATATCTTCATTAGACGCCGAGGTAGGCCCTCTTGACCTCGTCGTCGTTGAGTAATTGCGCCCTGGTGCCTTCCTTGCGCATTTCGCCGTTTTCCAGCACGTAACCGTAGTTGGCCAGGCTGAGACCCATGCGGGCGTTCTGCTCCACCAGCAGCAGCGTCTTGCCCTCATTATGCAGTGCCTTGAGCTGCTTCGACAAATGCTGGCAGAAGATGGGGCTCAACCCCAGTGAGGGCTCATCCAGCAAAATCATTTTCGGATTGGCCATCATAGCCCGCCCGATGGCCAGCATCTGTTGCTGTCCCCCGCTCAGGCGGATGCCCTTGGCTGTTGTACGCTCCTTTAGCACCGGGAAAAGCCGGTAAACGTTCTCAAAGTTCTCGGCAATCTTCTTCTTGTCACGCTGCAGGTAGGCCCCCACCATCAGGTTCTCTTTCACCGTTAGCAGCGGGAATATCTTCCTGCCCTCAGGAACCTGTATCACTCCTCTGCCGGCTATCTGGGGCGGTGTGAGCCGGTCGATGCGCTCGCCGTTGAACCAGATCTCGCCTTTGGCAGGTTTGACCAGCCCGCTGATGGCGTTGAATACGGACGATTTGCCTGCCCCGTTGGCCCCGATCACGGTGACGAAGTCACGCTCGGCTACCCTGAGCGATACCCCCCTGACCGCCTCCACACCCAGGTAGCTTATGTAAACATCTTTTAGCTCAAGCAATGCTTCAGACATCTCTATTCCACCCCCAGGTAGGCCTCGATCACGTCCTGCCGCTTCAGCACCTCTTGCCCTGAGCCGTCGGCAATTTTATGCCCGAAGTTGAGCACAATGATGCGCGGGCACAGGCTGAGGACGGTCTTGATATTATGTTCCACCAGCATGACGGTCACACCGCGTTCAATAATCTTCCTGATATTCCCCAGCACGACCTCCATCTCGGAGGCATCCATCCCCGCCAGCGGTTCGTCCAGCAGCAGCACGTCCGGGTCGGCCGCCAGCGCCATGGCCAATCCCAGCGATCTCTGCTTGCCGTGCGGCAATCCCTGCGCCAGCGAGAAGCTGAAATCGCCCAGTCCGAAGAGCTGCACAATCTCCGACGCTTTCGCCCATAGTTCCTTATTCTCCTTGACCCAGTCCGGCGTGTTGAAGAATGATTGCCAATAATTTGTTTTCGCCATGAGGTAGCAGGTGCGGTATACGTTCTCCAGCGTCACGGTGTCCCAGTAGACTATGTTCTGCTGGAAGGTACGTATGATACCCATCCGGGCTATCTGGTCAGGCCGCAACCCGCCAATCTTGCGTCCTTTATAAAGGATCTCTCCACCCGAGGGGTGGTAGTAGCCGCTGATGACATTGAGCAGCGTGGTCTTGCCCGACCCGTTGGGCCCCACGATGCCCAGCACCTCACCCTTATTTACGCTGAGTTCGATGTCTTCCAGCGCGAGCAGGCTGCCAAAGGCCTTCTTAACGTGATTTAATTCAAGCAGCGGCATCCGGCCCCTTTCCTTTCTTTTTAAACAGGCTTTTGATCCACGCAGGGAACCTGTACTGCAGTTCGACCAGCCCGTTGGGCATGAACCAGATCAACACGATGACCAGCACACCGAAGACCAGCGGCCGCAGGCCTTCCAAATGTATCTGCATCATCGTGCCAAAATAGCTGACGATGATAGCGCCGATGATGGGACCGGACACCGCCGACCACAGCCCGCCGATCACGCACATAATCAGGGCCACCGTGGACTGCGCCCCGGAAAACAGCGGCGGCCCCACCCAGGAAAGGTAATAGACGTAAAACGCACCGGCGATCCCCGTTACAAATGCCGCCAGCGTGAACATGATGACGCGATATTTCATCAGGTGTATGCCGACTTGCTCCGACATGACCGGCGCCACCGCCACGCTCCTGACCACGGTTCCCAGCCGGCTGCGGTCGATGCGCCAGAACATCAGCGCTGCCAGTATCACCAGCAATAAAATGATGTAGTAGTAAGGCAGCTTGGTGGTGGCGAAGTTAATGGAAAGCTCGCCGATTTTAACCAGGGGCGCGTTCACGGCTATACCCGTCATGCCCGAGGTCACGTTATCCCAGTTCTTGGCGATGATGATGGCTATCTCACCCAGCGCTAACGTGGCTATGGAGAAGTACAGCCCGCCCATGCGCAGTATCACGATGCCCAGCAGGAAGGCGACGATGGCCGAGCTTAACCCCGCACCCAGCAGTGACAACCAGAACGGCAGCCCGGCCTTGCTGGCAAGGAGAGCGCCTGTATAACCACCGACCGCCAGGAAGGCAGCCTGGCCAAGGCTGAACTGGCCGCTGCGGAAGACGGCCGCGAAGCCCAGCGCAAAAAGGCACATCACCCCCGCCTCGATCAGGATAGAGATGAGGAAGCGGTCCTTTACAACCAGCGGGAAGATAATGGTAAACGTGATAAAAGCCAGCAGCAGTATCAGCGGTAATTTGGCTTTGATTTTCGCTTTGTCCATCTTCCCTTATTTCTCCGATTGTCCGAACAGCCCCTGAGGGCGGAATAGCAATATTACTATTACAATACCGAATGAGATGAGCTGCGACCAGAAGCCAATGTAATAGGCCACAATGCTGCCGATCATGCCGAGTATAATGCCACCCACCACGGCGCCTCCCAGGCTCCCCATTCCCCCAATGACTATAGCCAGCAGCGCCATTACCAGCGGCTGACCGCCAATCCACGGATCGACGTAGAACATAGGCGCCATGATGGCGCCCGCCAGCGCTGCCAGCCCGCAGCCTATCCCCATGACAAGCGTAGAAACACGCGCGACCTGTATGCCGAACAGCCCGGCCGCCACCGGCTGCTGCGCCGCCGCCCTCAGCGCCAGCCCCAGCCTCGTGCGCTGTATGAATAAATACAGGGCCGCGATGAGCAGGACGGCAATGATCACGGTTGCCAGCCTTTCGCTGCTCAGGCTGACTCCGGCTATGCTGACCGTGCCCGGGAAGGCCGATGTCACCGACCGCGGCGCCGGGCCTGCGATGAGTGTGATTAATCCTTCAAATACCGAAATCAGCGCGATGGTGATCACCACCGCCTGGACAGGCTGCCCGATGGGGCGCATGATGTACCTCTCGATCAGTATGCCCACGAATCCTACAATGGCAGCAGATAGCGCCAGGCTGACAAAAAAGTTGATGCCGGCCTGCTGGAACAGGTAGAAGATGGCATAGGCGCCCAGCATGTAGAACTGGCCGTGGGCGAAATTGAGTATGCCCATGATGCTGAACACCAGCACCAGGCCCGAGGCCATCAGTATGTACATGGAGGACAGCACCAGGCTGTCTATAAATATCGCTGGCGGCATGGATAATCCTTAGCTCTCAGTATCATTGACCATGATTTCAGGTAGCGGGTTCTTCCGGTCAAATGCAATCTCATTTTTTAATCAGGTCGGTTACATCAGCCAGCGGGTGGTCGACATCCCACAGCGGCTCCTCGTTCAGGTAAACGCTCTCGTTGCCCTTGATTATACTCATAGCACAGGGGAAACCGAATACCACGGGTGAGCCGTAGGTCTCCTTGCCGGACAGTGTGTATTTGCCCAGGAAGGTTTCGACTGTACCGCCTCGCAGTACCTTCATTACTTTATCGGGATCCGTAGTGCCCGCCATCTGCACTCCCTCCAGGTAATGCCCCATCGTGGGTACGCCCACACCGAATGCGCCTGCATAGGGTTCCTTACCCCCGTTTTTCGACTTATACTCAGCCCGGATGCGGTTGGCCATATCCATATAGCGTGGTGCTATCTGCACCTTCTTCAGCAGCCAGGGGTAGCAAAAATCACCGCATATGTTCTGCATTGCTTCCTCGCTGCCGGCCAGGCCCTTGACGATGCTGGTATCCAGGATCGCCCCGTTGGCCGCTATCGGCCACTTATAGCCAAGCTGATGACGCTGCCTGGCCATCAACCCGATCTCCAACGGTGTCCCGAAGCTGAACAGCACCTCGGCGCCCATCTCGGCCATCTTGATCAGGTAGGGTGTGTAATTGGTGGTGCCCTCTGGGTAGTACAGCCTGATGCTCCTCACGCCGTACTTCTTCTGTATTTCTTCATCAACCGGAGCGTAGATCTTCTCGATGTCCACATTGCCGCCCTTGGTACCGGTCCAGCATAGCGTCTTGTACTGCGGGAAGGCTTCCATCACCGCCATGGCCTGGTTGATGCTCATCTCCACCGCAGGGAAGCCGAAAATGGAGTAGGGCTCACGCTCAGTATTGAATGTACCCATGCTGATGGTACTGCTGTTGAGGATGACCTTCTCTGCCGTCGTTATAGGCGCCACGGCGGAATAGCCGATGCCGAAGTAGCTGACGATGGCAGATACCTGTTTATCATATATGAGGCTGCGCGCCGCAGCGACATCTGCGGGAATACTGAAGATAGGGCCGTCGGCGAAATACAACTCAATAATGTATTTGTCATCACCCACCTGCCATCCGCCGTCGGCGTTAATCAGGTCGCGGTATATCTCCATCACAGGCCGGATTGATTCGCCCCACAGGCTCGCCGAACCTGAAAACGGCATAGCACAGCCGATCTTGAGAATCTTGGGTGGCGCCGGCGCTTTAGCCGCAGGCGCGACGCAGGACGTGATTATTGCCAGTATCAATACAACCGCCAGTGCTATATAAATAACTTGCCTCTTCAATTCTGCTTCTCCTGCTTACTAGGATCAGGAAACAATGTGTAGGGACAGGTCTTCAGACCTGTCCGCACCTTACCATGTCGAGCCGTTATCATAACTTATTTATTTTCATTTGTATAGAAACGGTTATTACGACATTTTACTAGGTCATTGCGAGCGTTAGCGAAGCAATCTTTGCGGCACTTAGATCGCCACGTCGGCTTCGCCTCCTCGCGATGACGTGTTTTGTTCGCCCCCTACTTCTTTCCCTCCGCTTTGGCGATCTCCTCATCCCGCAACTGGCGCTTGAGTATCTTGCCCACCGGGCTGACCGGCAGCTCGTCCCTGAACTCGACGAATTTGGGAACAGAGTAGGAAGCTAACTTCTCTTTGCACAATGCTATGATTTCATTTGCGTTCACCTTGTTTTTATAAGCGTCCTTGAGCACGATAAAGGCCTTGACGCGGTCGCTGCCCGGCCTGTCCTTATCCGGTACAGCCACAGCCGCCGCCAGTTCCACGCCGGGGTGCTCGTAGAGCACCTTTTCCACTAGGATGGTATAGACCTTCATACCTGATACGTTGGCCATGTCCTTGACGCGGTCGGTGATATAGAAATAGCCATCCTCGTCCATCCTCACCACGTCGCCCATGGGCAACCAGCCGTCTTCCACCAGGCCGCTGCCGGGCGTGGGCCAGTAACCCTGCATGATCTGCGGGCCGCGCACCCACAACTCGCCCTCCTTGCCGGGTTCGGTATCCTTGCCGGTCTCGAGGTCGATTATCCTGGTTTCGACGTCCGGCATGGGCACACCTATTGAGCCGTACTTCTTCACCGTGCACAGGTCCGAGATGGACAGGTTAGCATGCGTGCCGCCACCCATCTCCGAGGCGCCGTAGCTGTCGCCGATGTCTGCGCCTGTCTCCTCCTTGAACTTGTCTATCATATCCCTGCGTAGTGGGGCGGTGGACGATACAAAGCCGGTCTTTACCTTGCCAAGCCCCATTTCCAGTAGCTTAGCGTACTGGGTGGGCACGCACGATGCGCCGGTAGGCTCGTTCTCTTTTATCACCTTCATAAGTGTCTTCAAGTCGCGCGGGTCGGCTACCAGGTAGACCTCAAATGCCCAGAAGATGCAGAATTGCGTGTAGGTCATGCCGAACTGGTGATAGAGCGGTACGCCAATCAGCCAGGATATCTGCCCCCTTAACACCGATTCTAAAAAGCTGAAAGCCCATGCCATATGACTGAGGTTGGCCATGCGGCTGTTGTGCGTCAGCATCACTCCCTTGGGCATTCCCGTGGTACCACCGGTGAAAATAAGTTCGGCCAGGTCCTTCGCCGGGTCAATATCCACCTTCGGTGGTTCAGGAGCTGCTTTCTCTATCAGGTCGCGGAACTGGTGTGCTCCAGGCACCTGCTTCAATGATTCAGGTTGTTTAGAATAATCCGCTACCGAGGTCACAATAATACGCTTTACTTTCGTGTAATCTTGCAGCTTCTTGACCACATGAAGCATTGTGTCCATGCAGATGACCGTCTCTGCGCCGGATTCACCGATCTCATAGATTAGTTCGTTTTCCTTGTGCAGCGGGCTGCAGGGCACATGCGCAGCCCCGGCTTTGAGTATGCCGAAGTCGCTGATGATGAACTGTGGGCCGTTGGCCAGTATGGTCGACACCCGGTCGCCTTTCTTTATGCCCAGCCTTACCAGTGCGTTAGCAAACCTGTCGGCCAGTTCCTTCAATTCCTTGTAAAGTATGATTTTGTCCATATAATGGACCGCCGGCCTCTCGGCGTAGTCACGCGCGCTGTTATCCAGCACGCTGTAAAGGGGCACATTGGGGTAAGGTTTAATCGACTCGGCCAACTTAATGAGCCCCTGTTGTCCCAGGTCATATTGCTTAAGCCAGGGTTTGTCTGCCGGTAATACCATGACCTCCTCCTTTTTCAACCTTAGAATTATTGTTAGGCCTTTGCGCTTAGTTTCGCAAAGACAATGCTTATTCTAACACAGATGTTAAAAATGGAAAATACAGAGAAATAAATCATTGACAGGGCAGGATATTAAACCTACAATATTGTAAATAATCCATAACGGGAGGTATAAAATGGCCTTATTTGCTACACAGGAATGGCTGGACGAGATTGCCAGGCTATTGAATGAAGATCCCGCTTATGCAGAGGGCGCCAAGAATTGGGAGGGCGATTTCCTCTATATCATCGAACCTGACGAGCTTCAACCGAACCCCGGCTACTATTATATAGACCTGTACCATGGGAAATGCCGCAAGGCCGTAGTGCTTAAGGACCCCTCTGAAGTAAAGGCGGAATTTGAGCTGTCAGCTACTTACTCGGTCTGGAAGAAGATACTGACTGGTGAACTCGACGGCATGAAGGCCATGATGACCCGCAAGATGAAGTTCAAGGGCGCTATCGCCAAGGTGATGAAGGATACCAAGTCCCAACAAGCCTATGCCAAGGCCCTTGCCCAACTTAAGACAGAATACATTTAATAAATATCCAAATGTATCCCGGTGCTGTGCACCATAGTGCGCCTGTCCGCACTGACAATATTTCTGGAGGTAGCCGGTATGTGGTATTTCCGCAATCCGTTGATCGTGTTCGGTGACGATGCCCTGGAACACCTCAGGGAGATAAAGGGTAAGCGCGCCCTAATTGTGACCGACGCAGTACTGGTCAAGCTGGGTTTTGTCGATAAAGTTGCTAAAGAACTGAAGCACGCCGGCATCGAGCATCGCGTTTTCGCCGAGGTGGAACCGGACCCATCCGTTGATACTGTCAGAAAGGGCGCGCAGGTTGCGCTTGAATATAAACCTGACTGGCTGATCGGCCTGGGTGGCGGTTCGCCCATGGACGCGGCCAAGATGATCTGGATGCTCTACGCACAGCCAGACACGGAGCCTTACGCCATCGTACCCTTCCAGGATTACGACGCGCGCAGTAAAGCCCGCATGATCTGCATACCGACTACGGCGGGCACAGGCTCAGAGGTGACCTGGTTCATGGTGGTTACGGACACAGTCGAGCAAAGGAAGATAGCCGTCGGCACACCGGAGGCCTTACCCGATATCGCGATACTGGATTCCCGCTTGATGGGAGATATGCCGAAGGGACTGGTGGCCGATACCGGCATGGACGCGCTGACCCACTGTGTTGAGGGCTTTGGCTCAACCTGGCGTACGGATTTCACCAACGGCCCTGCCCTGATGGCAATGAAGTTAATTTTCAAATACCTCAAGCGCTCATACGACGACGCTTCCGATAAAGAGGCCAGGGAGCACATGCTCAATGCCTCGGCATTGGCCAGTATGTCCTGGAGCAACGGCATGGCCGGACTGGCGCATAATATGGGCCATGCGCTGTGGGGTTTCTTCCATGTTACGCATGGCAAATCCGTCGGGCTCTACCTGCCTTACAACATGGAGTACCTGGCCGAAGCCGGGGCCGGAGTCTTCGCTGAAGCCGCACGGTTTATCGGACTGGAAGGTGAGACTGATCTCGAGCTCACGCGCGCCCTGATCACAGGGATTCGGGATATGGCCCGGAATCTCGGTCAGCCACTGGCTGTAAAAGAGCTCAACATCGAAAAAGCCGCCTATGAGAAGGCCCTGCCTGAGATGGTTGAGCGGGCTATCGGTGAGGCCTCCACCCCCACTGTCCTGCGTGTACCTGACGAGAAGGATATGGAGCGCATGTTCCTCTATGCTTATGAGGGTAAAGTAGTTGATTTCTAAAAGGCTATGACCAATCATTTCATTCTAAATTACAGGGAGGTACTCACGTGGACTTCAGATTAACGCCTGAACAGGAAAAGCGCAGGCAGGAATATCATGCTGTTTGCAGGGAATTGTCCCTCAAGGCACCGCACCCCATCCTGGGCGAGAAAACCATCTTCGGTACCGAGCATGGCTGGAAGTTCTTTCGTTATTGTGCGAGGGAGTTCGCCAGGAGAGGCTGGCTGTCGCTATCCTGGCCGGCTGAGTACGGCGGCACGGGCGACCGCATGGACCAGGTCTTGCTGGCCGACGCCATGGGCTACAACGGTGTCCCCGGCATCGACCCCTTCGGAGTAGGCATGCTGGCCCCCACCCTCCTGGCAGTGGGAAGCGAAGAGCTAAAAAAAGAGTTCCTGCCGCCCATAGCCAGCGCCGATGTGATGTGGTGCGAACTCTGGAGCGAACCTAACGCAGGGTCTGATCTTGCAGCCTTGACAGCGACGGCTATCAGGAAAGGCGACGAATATGTCATCAACGGGCAAAAAACATGGAACACCAATGCCCACAACGCCGACTGGGCGTTTGGTATCTTCAAGAGTGACCCGGAGGGTAAGAAGCACAGGAACCTCAGCTTCCTTCTGATGGATATGAAGACGCCCGGTATAACAGTGCGCCCGCTGTATTATATGAACGACGGCCATATCCTGAACGAGGTCTACTTCGACGACGCGCACGTGCCGGCCAGGAATCTGGTTGGAAAAGAACATGAGGGATGGGCAGTGGTCAACGTCCTGGCAGGTTTTGAGAGATCCAATATGGGAGCAGTCGCGGGTATGCGCCGGCAGTTGGAAGAGATAGTCCACTACTGCAATGAAACAATTGTGAACGGGCGGCCGCGGTCACAGGATCCCATGATCCGCAACCGCCTGGCGCAATTAGCCTGCGAGATCGAGGCCATGTCTACACTGGGTTACCGCATTGCCGACCAGCAGAACAGGGATGAAATGGGATTGATGGATGCCTCAGCCATGAAAGTATTCTCAACCGAACTGGAAGAGCGTTTCGCGGCGCTGGCAGTGGACATTTTTGGCCCCTCCGGCCAGATAACAGGCGGCAGGTGGGCTCCCATGGGCGGGCACTGGATTAATGCCTACCAGGAGAGCTTTGTGGGCACAATTTCTGCCGGCACCAATGAAATTCAGCGGAACATCATAGCCTGGTACGGACTCGGCCTGCCCAGGATGAAATAATTGAGAAGGCCCTGTTAATGCGTTGACCGCGTTAAATCCGCTTAACTGTACAACATTTTCACCGGGAAATCCAATTTCAATTCGCAACCATACGATTATCAGCCATTATCGGCCTTGGTCACGATGATATCCATTTGCCACGCGACTGCCAGAGTATGATTCGGGAGGCACAGCGATGACGAAGCCGACCAAAGGGTCGACCGTGAAATCTATAGCTTGGTAAGCGGCCTTCACTTTAGGAACAGCCAACCAACCGGCGTTGCCTGGACGCTATTTTGCCGGTTGTTTCTTGGCCTCCATGACCGCGATCTGTGCAAGTATCTCTTTATAGCGTTTTTCAGTTATGGGGTAGAAATATAGGACCACGGCCGCCAGGATGAAGAAGGCAGCAGCAATCGGCCCCAGGAAAAGCCGGATCCCAAGCTGCGCGCTGGCTGCCTGCGGCATGAGATTTGCCACGTAGCCCAGAGCCTCCAGTGTCACACCCATGATAAAGGCTGCCAGCGCCTGCCCGATCTTGAGTCCCCAGGTCCAGATGCCGAAGAACGCACCTTCCCTGCGCTCGCCAGTCCTCATATAGTCATATTCTATTGAGTCGGCCACTATGGCATAAGGCATGGCATAAAGGAAGCCCATGCCGATGCCCATGAAAGCCATCATGCCCAGGTTGAAGGCAACGCCCATAGTGTGTCCAATGAGAAACAGCACCATCAAGCCCACTGCCATGATTACAAAGCCTGTGCCGTAAACCAGTTTCTTACCGGTTTTCTTGCTCATGGCAACGCTGACGGGGATGAAGAGTATGGCAACGCCGATCAATATCAGCATGGCGTATGTGGTCATGTCTTCAGCGCCCAGTATATATTTGAAGTAGTAGATTACTATGCCGCTGGCGATGGTGATGCCAAGGATATGCGATATATAAGACAGGAGTATTAACAGGTAAGGCTTGTTCTTAAAGACCTCCCTGTATGTTTCCCAGAAGCCCATTGATATGGCCGGTTTGATCACAGCGGATTCCCTGACTGAAAAGACGGTGGTCAAGGTTGAAACGAGCAGCACTGCGCCGAAGATGGTACCCATAAGCACGAAGCCCAGATTTTTATCGGGGGCCATGGCCACGATGGGCAGCGCCAGGCCGGCGCCGAGCAGTGTGCCGATGCCGGCAAAACCGAAGCGGTAACCGTTGAGTGATGTCCTTTCATTATAGTCATTTGTGAGTTCAGGCCCCAGTGAAGAATAGGGGATATTGACTGTCGAATACGCGGTGCAAAGGATGATATAGACGACCATTGTGTAAACGAAAAGCACAGGCTGGCTAATGCCGGAGCCCATGACCAGCGAGGGGTTGGTAAACATGATGATCATGGCTATGAACAGGGGTATTGCGCCGCCCAGCATGAACGGCCTGCGCCTGCCCATCTTTGTTTTAGTCCTATCCGAGATATAGCCGATGATGGGGTCGTAAAAGGCGTCCCAGATACGTCCCACCATGAGAGCGATACCCGCCAGCGCTGCGGCCAGTCCCACTGTGTCGGTAAGATAGTTGAGCAGCACAAAGGCAGTAGCCGTGAAGAACAGGTTACCACCGAAATCGGCTACACCGTAGCCGATCTTTACGCCTACTGAGAGCTTCTTCTCTTCCATTT
>Ga0315289_10001578_pt1 | contig 35488 bp, 60 predicted proteins | sample YL17G11_40_MG_FD_203452 | JGI IMG/M metagenome (GOLD analysis project Ga0315289, IMG submission 203452) | Sediment microbial communities from Yellowstone Lake, YNP, Wyoming, USA - YL17G11_40 | ecosystem: Environmental > Aquatic > Freshwater > Lake > Sediment | place: USA: Wyoming | collected...
CCCCCCCCCCCTCTATTCAGAGGTACGAACTTTGTCGACGGGAAACTGAGGGAATAGTGGGGTTGAGTTGACGTCTAGCCGTAGGATAGACGTAAGGTGAGAAAGAAGCGAAAGTGAGGTTCTAGTATCTAGTATCGGAAAATTTATAAATGAGAAGTGATTTTAAATTTGGTATGAGTGAAATTTTAAGAAAAGAAGGGGAGGGTGTTGAAAAAATCAAAAGTATGCTGAAGGATCTTGTTGGAGATGAATTGGGATCTGAGATTGATAATGGGTTCTTTGATGTGCTTGAAAATTTTCTGTGGCACCTAAAATTTGAGGAAGTTAAAAAAGAAAAAGAGTCTTTGGAAGGAAAATTTGATAGACTGAAGAAGGCTCATGTTATCCTATTGGCGGCCCAGGAAAAGCTGAAGAATGAAAATAATGAGCTTAAAAAAGGATTAGAAAAGAGCCAGAGCTGATTTTTGTACAAAAGAGCGTAAATCTTCCTAGAGAGAGAGAGAAATAGAAAAGAAATATAGAAATAAATGAAGAGAAAGAAGAAAAGAAGAATGAGAAAGGAGATATATAAAAAAAATAATTTAATAACTCTTTCTTCTTGCTTAGATTAGGGGTGTTTTGTACAAAACGAATTGAGGAGGTAACGAAATGGATAGCGAACGTAAAGAATTGATAGAAAAGATTAAAAAACATAAGGGATTGGGCGAATTCCAGGCCCAGCTGAGTAAGGTACTTAACGAATTTGAAGGTAAAATGAATGAAATTAAGAAAAAATGTATCTTTGAATTTCGGAAAGAAGTTATGGGTGAATTAGAAAAATATGCAGATAAACTCAATGAACCCTTGGTTGATGAGAATGATGAAAGAAATTTGAGGCATATAGTGGATTTTGATGCTCTCGAGCTTGCCGATCTTATGGAAGCCAAATGTAAGCGTATTGTAAAAATTCTTAGGAAGAAGTAATTTTTTAATATTTTGTGTTAGGATTATCTCGAGCTGCTCGAGATAATCCGTTTTAGTGCTAATGGCTGTTATATGTTTTGTACAAAATAATGGTTTAAATCTAATGTAGGGAGGGAATTTTTTGGTTTAATGTTGTTCTGTAGAATATATATCAAATCAAAGTAATATTTATAAACTCTGCTCTCGGTTGATATTTGGGGTATGTGGAGTTGGGCTATGGTTGATACTTCTGGCGACGATAAAAAGGCAATCATTAAGGAACCAAATGATAAGGTGTTCTTTACGAAGCATTGTAAGGAGGTATCTGCCGACGAGATTAAGCGTCTGATTACAGGCACAGAGCATGCGCTTATCGATGGGAAAATAATACGCTTTGCGGATGGTAATGTTTGTAAGATTGACTGGAAGAAGCTGATGAAGATTTCGGAGGGGTTCTATACGTCGTCCACGTTGAAGGTTATCCCTGTTGTTGATAACATTCAGGGTATTCTTGAGCCCCGTACATCACTTGGTATGTCTCCGATATGTTTTGCGAATTTCAAGAAGAGGGGGGTTTCGTTCTTCTTCTCGGAGGAAGAGCCGGATATGTTTGGGGATTCCATTCATCTTGATTCGGAGTCTTTTCTAGGTAAGTTGATAGATTGTGGGCATCAAGAATATGAGGGGGTTACAGTTATATTCCCTTTTAATAACGATAAGGAAAAGCACGAGTTTTCATCATTCTTTAATTTCTCTAATAAATATAACATCACTGGTTTTTTGATTGAGGTGCCGAAGAGGACTGGTCGCGGTATTCTCGAGATGGAAAAGATGATTATTGTGTCCTCGTACTCTGAGTTTCAGGAAGATTTTAGTTCCTTGCAGCAGATTTTAAAGCGCATTAAGAGTATCAATGATTTATCTTTAGTATGGGATTTTGATAATGATAGGAATATTTATTCTGAGGATGAGATGTATGTTTTGCTCTCTAATTTGTTCTTCTATGAGTATAACGTTCCTGCTTTCCACCTGACTTTATGTGGGCCTCAGAGGGCCGCTCGAAAGTCAACTTGGCTTTCTATGGTTGGTGCTATTACGGGGGATGAGATTGTGAGATGCGAGGGTTCAACGTACAAGGGGCTTGTCCCTTCATTCTACGATAAGAAAATTGATCCTGGAAAGATTTTGAGGGCAAAGTTCTGTTTCCTTGGCGATGAGTTTTTTAGGGCTCCTGCGCAGTCAAGCGAGGAGACGTCAAGCTATGTCAAGACGCATAAGTTCCTTGTGTCGATGATGGGTTTGTTTGATAAGAAGATAGCGAGCTTTACTTCGGGGAAGTGTTCAGGAAGCTTTGTGTTCACGAAATCTTTCTTTGCAACAGATAATATGAAGGTATCGAATGAGCTTAGGCAGATGTTCGAGAATGATCCTGCGCCATTGAGAAGATTTAATTTCATGATAGTCAGCCGGGAAACAGAGGACCGTGGCGATAAAGTGTTTGGTGAATTGGATGAGCCAGAGCTTTTGAAGCTTACAGAGAATAGGCTTAAGGGGGTGTGCGGTCTTTCATTCAAAGATTATTTAACTTTGCTGAAGTTTATGCGTGTGTGTATTCCTCACGTGATATATGATAGGCAGCGGATGCATAAGATTCAAGATGCTGCTATCGAGAAGATTAAGCCGGAAAATGCTTTGTTGCCAACGCCAAAGACTGAGCGATGGAAGGATCTTGCTGCAGGCATCGGGAATGTAACTAGGGCCTGTATTAAGAGCGCGACCGTTATTGGTGTGATTTTGAGATGGAATTTGGATATTCTTCCTCCCTTTAGCGAGTTTGTCGCTAATGAGGATGATTATGCTCTTGCAGAAAGAATGGTCGAAAGGTTGATTTTTGATAAGACAAAAGTCCTAACTGGGCATTCTAGTGAAGAGACTGGAGTCCAGAGATTTTCAGGAATAATAAGGTGAAAAAAATGGTAAAAATAAAGGAAATAAATGGAAAAGACTTGTCTACTGTGGAAGGATTTTGTAGGCTTTTTGTGGAAAAGAAGGACGCATTTAAATTGCGTCTTATGGCGAAAAAGTATAAGATTAGGAGAGTTATTTTATTTAAGAAGATGATAGAGTTTTTCGAGGTATATTACGATATACTCGAATCAAGGCATTTTTCATTGCAGAAGTTCTTGGATGAGCGGAAGGATTTTGATGAGGTTCATAAGAATGAAGTGCAAGCATTAATAAACGAGAAGGACGCTTTAGAGGAAAATTATAAAAAGGTAATAGCAGAACTAAATGAGTTTAGGGAGAAGAATGGAAATAAGCTATCAGAAGAAAAGGGACATACTGGATAATTTTAACCATATTCGTGATATGGTAAATCATCTACTGTGGACCTTGAAAGAGGAGCGTAGAGAAGAGTTAGATTTAAATAGTATGGAGTGTGATCTTAAGCACACGCAGGGGTGTGTGGAGGAACTTGCAGAAGAGCTTAAGAAAGTATTTTTTGAAGATGATGGTAAGAAAACGGAGCTATCCTGATGGAGGGCTCTGTCTTAACGTGCACGGGCAGTATCGGGGGTTTTGGTAACACTCACCTCTTACCCCGATCTGCACACCGTGGGGGTAAAACGTCAACTACTCCGTAACAAGATTACGGAGCTTGTCTGTGACGACAGACAACGCGAGAGTTTGACTAGAGAAAGTTGAGGAAGAAAGAATATGCAAAAAACAACTACGAGAACAAAGCTACAAGAACGGCAGAACGCTCTCGATGACAAGGTAGAATTGGTAAGTACCAATGTTGAGAAAGGCAGGGGTCTTGGAGAGAAAAATGCTACCTTTGACATAAGGCTTGATGCAGGCAATAACCTATTCATTTATATGATGTTCAAGAGTTGCCAGTATGTAGCAGAGTTCAGAGACCGACCAAGAGGGCTTTAATCATGTGTGAAGATTGCAAAAATAAGAAGGAATTACTCGAGGAACTGGAAGAATGAATCCTAAAGACATCATTATGGAAAAGCTTGTTGAGCTGCAGGTCGAAAAGGGCGTTAGGGTTTTATTCTGTATTGAAGCCGGCAGCCGTGCTTGGCGTATTGATAGTAAGGATTCTGATTATGACGTGAGGTATGTCTTTGTGAGGCCTTTAAATGATTATTTGAGCATTAATCCTAAGTCTGATGTTATCAGGACTACTTATGATGGGAAGGGTCAGAAGGCTCCTGAACAAGGATGCATCTATGATTTCGTTGGCTTTGACATATTGAAATTTGCCAGGATGCTTCAGAGCAGCAATCCGCAGGTTATCGAATGGCTTATCAGCGACATCATTTATTACGGCAATAAGAGAGCATTCTATGATTACGCTCTCACTCAATTCAAGCCTATAGCTTTGTATTTTCATTACAAGAGCATGTGTAAACAGAATTATCTCAAGTATTTACAGACCAGGAGCATGGTAACCTACAAGAAATATTTGTATGCTATGAGAGGATTAGTCAATGCCAAATACGTCGTGGCTATTGAAAAAGTTCCTCCAATCGACTTCTCTAAGACTTTGACTTTGATGAAGGACCACATGCCAAAGAACATTATCGAGCGTTTGAAGAACATTATACAATATAAGAAGAAAGGCAGAGAAAAGACCGATATTCCTAATATTCCTGAATTCGATGAATTCATTGAATCATTCCTTAAAGATGATAGTGAAGCTCCCAAGAATAAGAGGCTTGGGACCATTAATGTTTTGGACCAGGAAGTAGTTAAAATTATCAAGGAGGAAGAATAATGAAATTTTGCAGATGCGGTCATTCGGAAAGGGATCATAAAGGGAATGTGTGTTGTGGTGATGCGTGCTACGTATGTGGTTGCCAGGAGTTTGAATTATTGGACGAATGTGATTGTCGGGGGGAGAAATAATGGTACAGAGGCTTTTTGGAAAGAGTAGGGTGTTTACATGGAACGATCAGCAGGCAAAACCAGCTAAGCTGCGTACTCACGTCGAAAGGGGGGCTTTAACAAGGCTTTCTGTGTCGAAGATGACAATGTATGAGAAATGTCCTTATGCCTTTAAGTTTTATTATGTCGATGGGCTGACTAATTTAGATGATTCGGAAGCCTTGGTTAATGGGAAAGTCTTGCACGACATGTTTTATTTTGCTTCATTGGCCGAGTATCCGGAGGCTATAAGAACTAATAGTAGATATGATGAGTTCGTGCAGGATTGTGAAAACTTCATCAGTTTTTCGAGGAAGAGGATGTTCTATCTTGGTACTTCGATTCCTTACCTTGCAGAGTATGAGATTTATGATGAAGAGTTTGATGTTTTATTATTTGTAGATAGGATTGATAAGCTAAAAGATGGTTATGAGCTTATTGATTATAAGACAGGTAAGGTACATGGCCTTGGTCTTTATAGGTTTCAGCTGGCTTTTTATGCTTATTTTGTCGAAAAACATTTAAATATCAATATCAAACGGTGGGGTGTCTTCTTCACGAATGTGGGAAGATACTTGGGTGAAGTTGCCGATAGGAAAAAAATGGAGTTGATTCCACATACCTTGGAAATAGTAAGAGATAGGATTAAGCATTCGTCATCTCAAAATCATTTTCCGAAGAAGTCGGGGCCACTCTGTAATTTCTGTAATTTTAGACACTATTCTTTATGTGACGGCATCGGTGAAAATAAGGTTCCTGATTATTTCGGGGATTTGGATGTATATCGTTATTCAAAAAAAGGAAAGGAAGATTGTGGGTAGGTGAAATAATGGGGCTTGGTTCGTATACGATTAATCAAAGAAGACTTGCAACGAAAGTTCAGGAGTTAAAAAATTATTTATCTGCTGTGGTTAAAAGGGTTGATCAGTTTGAAACTAAAAAGCCAAAATTTGTGAAGATGGCGGTGAGGGATATTGAGAAGGAGTTGGATGGGTGGTTTTTAAATAGGCGAAAAACTATTAGGGGCATAGAAAAAAGGATATTGGCTCTCGAGGAAGAGATTAATGGGCGGTGATTAATATGCTGTTTTTAAGTTTCTCATGGGAAACATACGTAATTGTATTTTTAGTTGCCTTTTTTTGTATGATAGTTGATAATGTTATCACTAACATTAATGCGAGGTTTCAATTTGAGTATTATAGATCGGAAATTTTGCCTTGGGTTAGGTGGGCATATAAGAATAAATCATCATTGACTGGTCTTTTGTTATCTATGTTGTGTAGTTTGGGGATTTTTATGGCCTTTATTTTGTTGCCGATTAGATTGACGTGGATTGTGTTTCTATTGGGGTTCTGGGCATATAGGGTTTTTCATAGTTCGATGAAATTATATTACATGACGAGGAGGCGGACCCAATGAAAAAATATACTTCGATGAAGGAGATAGAGGATGAATTTGAGGAGAAGAGGCGGGTTTTTCAGGATTTGTGTCCCCATAAGAAGACGCAATGGTTTACAGAATATTGGGCTTTTGCTCATTCAACAGGAAAGGAAGTTAGGGTTTGTTTAAGATGTAATAAGACTCTCGAGAAGAGATGATTTCATGGTTAAACAAGTAGAACGAACAGAGCAGAAGATGTTTGCGAAGAATATATTTTTCATAATAGTATGTATGCTGGTTGTAATCGCGGCATTGTATTTTATCGGGGTTCTCGATGATGAAAGAAAGGAACTAAGTTATAAGACTGACGTAGTTTGTTTAATGGGTGGTTATTTTGATGGGACCGCTGAGCTGTTGTTAAAAGGTACTTTGGATGATGGGAGTCGTATATATTGGTTTAATTGTTCAGAGAATACGGTTAAGATTCGGTATGATTCTGAGGTTAATGTTGGGTATGTTATTAGGTTAAAAAAAGGCAGATGATTGTTCAAAATGAGGTGAACTATGGAAGAAGATATTTGGAAAGGTGGTGTGCAGTGTCAGTGGTGTAAAAAGTCGAATACTGTTCGCATCGATAGAAATGGAAACATTATGAAGTATCTTTGTTATGATTGTTCAAAAACATTTAGGTGGTGCTTAGAGGGTTACGTTAATCATCGTGGAGAGGTTATTTAGGATGAGACCTGCGGTATCGATTATTATACCTTGTTATAATGAGGAGCTGCGTATTCCCAAGGCTATTCAGATTTTAAATGCCTGGATTGATGCTCATCCATTTGACGAAGTTCTTTTTTCAAATGATGGCTCAAAGGATAACACAATAGAGCAGATTATGAATCTGAAGAAGCATCATCAAATGAAAATCATGGAATCGGGCTTTAATTTTGGGAAATGGAATGCTATACGTAAGGCATTCTTTATGTGCACTAAGTCATACGTTGTCTTATTGGATGCAGATCTCTCGGTTCATCCTAGGTTTATTGATGTTTATGGAGACATGATGAATGGAGATGTTCTCCTTGGGGATAGATATGGTCAAAAAGGTATTTTGCAGGTTCCTTTCAGTAGGTTGATTACAAGCAAAGTTTTTAACCTATGTGTTAGGTTCGTTGTGGGTCTTAAGGTAAGAGACTGCCAGTGTCCTTTCAAGGCTTTTCCAAGAAATGAGAAGATGGCTTCCCTCTTTGGCTTGATTGAGGAAAAAAGATTTTCGGGGGATGTCGAGTTTATTAAGAGGGCTAAGCTTATGGGCTTTCAGATGAAGTTTGTTGAAGTTGATTATGATTTTAAGGAAGGTTCGACAGTAAGCATTAGAAAGCACGCATGGCCTATGTTTAAGGCTCTTTGGGTTATAAGAAGAATAAGATAGTGTTTTAAACATATAATAGAAAAAGTTATGTTTGAAACATTATATTCTACAAACGATAACTATATAAAGGAAAGCTTCGTAATGATTTATTATCGACGGAGATGTTTGGGCTTGTTAACTGAACTATTCTGTTGAGATGAATAAAAGAAGTGTGACGTAAGTCGTCACGGAGCAGTGACCAATTTGGTGGAGAGGCAAACGGCCAATTTACTCGAAGAATTTGATGGCGAAGTAGTGGATGTGCAATTGGAAAAGAATACTTTTGCGGAAACGGAACAGGATCAATTTCACATAACTATGAAGCCATTAACTATGGAAATCAAAGGAAAGACAGGACTTTTGCACGAGTGGATAAGGATGTCCCCAAAAAGCAAAGAGGAGTTAATTCCTGAGGGCAGTATTCTTGATAAATACCTTACCCAGGTAGAGATGCTCGTGCCAGAGGCCAAGAAAGCTAAGACACTGACAGAGGCGTTCGCTTGCATAAAGGGGAAGAAGTTCACCTTTAAGAAAGTGAAGCTCGGAAGGTCATTTGAAGGGCACGCGGCTAGGGAATATTGGGTCTGCATCAAGAGGCTTTAGGCGGAACAAAACTGAGAAGTATTTAAATTCTTTTATATTTCTTTTTTTAATAAGTAGAACCGAGCTAGCAATGAGGACAAAGCCACATCAAAGGGTAGTGTGGGATGGTGTTGTTCCAACCAGAAAAACGCCGAAGGTAAATAATGGTTATGCGTGTAGGTAAACGACTTGGAAAAATAATGTTTTGTAATGAGCGGAATATTGATCTTTATCTTAATCTCCGTTATGGTTCTCTTCTTCAAGTGTGTAAAGAGCTTGATGTTAATTATTCTCATGCTCTTAATTTGCTGAAAATTTGGGGGAGTATGGGCTTGATCGAGCGTAATAAGGCAGGATTTGGCTATAATGTATTCTATACGTTGAAGGGTCGGGGCCTGCTCGATCAGCTCAAACGAATGAAAGTATATATGAAGAAAGCAAATATTCAGTGGTATGAGGGTGAGAGATTTGGGGTGTGATTGGTGTTTATCAGGTAATAAATGTAGGTCGGGAGATGAAGCTACCTGTGATTTTAAGACATTGCCGATGGAAAAGGACGTAATCATAAAGCGCATTGAAGATGAGTGGGTCATCGTAAAACAAAGATTTGAGGTCATCAAAGGTCTCAAGGACTTTTCGGACGGTTTGCAGATAGCAACCCTTGTTAATGAAGTAAAAGATAAGATTCAGGGAGTCTCAATAATGCGTCAGGTATGTCTTGAAAGGTTTAAGATCAATCATTTTCCAGAGAAAAATATGTATAAATTTATGAAGCTCGTAATGGAAGTGAATAGGCATATGAAACGGCTTTATCAGTTGGAGCAGAATAAAAGGATCTCAGATGTCACAAAGAAAAATTAAAGTGACGAGGGAGTTTTTCATTAATCATTATGGGAATTGGCTTCCAGAGCACGAGTCAGAAGGGAGAATTGGGTTTTATGCGGGGACCGGTTTTCATAATACGAGACCATAGGTATCATAGAGATAAGCCATTCGGAGGTGGAATTGATGGAAGGAGTTGATTCGAGGATTGAATTGAAATGGGTTGAAAAGCGAATACAGGACATACAGAAAGGTCTTCTTCATGCGGAGAATGTTGGCCTTCCGGAGGCCGAGAAGCTTTTGGTGGATTTGAAGACAGCAATCGAGCATGATAAAAAGCTTTTAACAGAGCTTAGGGCCAAGCGCATTAGACTTAGTGCGCAACTAGATGAAGAGAAGAAGAAAGATAAGGACGAAGGTGAAGAAAAATGAACGGGCAAGAGCAGCATATGCCTGAAATGAAAGAGCACGAAGGGATGCGAAGATTTAAGACATTGTTCAAGGTTTCAATGGCTATAATCGTAGTCCTATTAATCGTGCTTGTGGTGAATGGTATTAGGATGCGTAATCTCGAAGGGGGGTATGCAACAGGATATAATGAGTGTGCAAATAAATGCAATGAAAAGCTGGATCTTTTGAAGTCAAATTGTGTTCCGATTAACATTCCGGCGGATATTCAAGGACCGGTTGAGGACAATAATGCGTCAATTCAGATTGTGACTGGCTGATGAAGAAAAGTTGGTTTCCTTGGATTATAGCATCAATATTTTTTATTTTTTTTATTCTTTTAGTCTTAAATCTGAATGTGGATAGATCGTACTGGTTTGACGAGTCATTCTCATTTCTTCAGGCAAAAAGGTCTTTCATGGTGCCGGATGGGATGGGATATACAATAGCGTCTCAGGTTGATGTTCATCCCCCGGGATTTTATGTTGTCTTGCACGTCTGGATGAAGTTATTCGGGGAGTCCGCCCCCATGATTCGGGCATTATCTGTTTTATTCGGGCTCGGTTCTTTATATATTATACTCCGTCTTACGAAGTTGTTTTATCCAGATAAATATAAAGCGGTTTTCTCGTGGTTTGCAATTTTGTTTATATTTGCAAGCGTTAATCTTCATTATTTCACAGAAGCGAGGATGTATGCGATGGGCTTGTTCTTCTGTCTATTATCATTTTATTATTTGATTACGCTTGGGAAGAATATATGGCGGGTTGTGGGATTTGTTCTCTCAACAGCAGTTTTGTTGTATATCCATTATTATACAATTTTCTTTATATTGGGCGAACTCATATTCTTTTACTTTTTTTATTATAGGCGTTTCGATGATGAGGTGAAGATTACAACACTTGGAATATGGGCCATAACTTTTCTTATGATGATTCCGGCGGTTTTTTTCTTCTTTGCACAAAGGGCGAGAGTTGCGGGAATGTGGTTTCAGGAGTCAAATTGGTATTCAATGATTTCTACTTATTATTATTCATTTTTTCATTCAAATGTTAACTATATTTCAGATATAAATTCAGTTGCGGGATTTGTTTTTCTGTTGGTGTGTTTTATGTTTGTTTTTGGTTACACATTTAACGTGAAAAACAAGGACGAGAGAAAGTTGGCTTTGTTTCTTTTGGGATGGTATCTCTTGGTTCCGTTTTTGGGAATGATCGTGAATTTATTTTTTAAGGTTTATCATCATAGATTTTTCTTTTTTACAGGTTGGATTTTGATTTTTTTGGTCGCAAGGTCAATAAGTTATTTTGTTCATAAGTATCAAATAACAAAGAGAAAATGGCTGTATGCGATCACGGTCTCTGTTTTGATAATGATGGTGTGCGCAACTGTTTTGTTTAATTACATAAATTATATGGGGACGCAGCCCATTGAATTAAGACAGGTAAATGAATTTCTTATCGAAGAATCGGGGTATCACGGAGACTCTTATTGTAATGAGTATCGCATTCCCGTAGTTCATGAGTCCCCTTTTTCAATGTTACCGAGTATGTTTTATCTTCCGAAGGACTGTTATGTAAACTATGTGTATAGCGAGCTTAACGAAAAGCAATTTGCAAGTGCTGGAGGGGATGTCATTCCGAGAGGGCAGGTATTGAGGAACAGAACTGAGTTGAGTCAGTTCAGTAAATATTATTATTTGGAGCATGATGGGTCATTGAGAATAAAAGGATTCGATTACGAGGTTGTTTTTGTAACAGATGGTCTTAATGTTACTTTGGCAACAAGGCAAGAGAGCCAGTCGTCAAGTTCATTAAGTTATTCGAGGGAAGAATATCTTATGAGCCTTAACGGGACTTGTCGGATGGGATCTGATTGTTTTATAAATAATTCTTTGAAAGGATGTTCAAAAGCTGCTTGTAATTGGTGTTGTGATACTCCTGAGATGTTAGGAGGCTGTACTTTGTTATATTGTATGACTGAGGAGGATGTTCGGAGGTTGAATTTAACATGAATAAAGACAATATTCTCAATGATCTGAAAGCAGTTTATTCAGAAATATATGCTTTTGAGAGGCAACGTACTGAGATTAATAAGGCAATAAAAATCAGGAAACAGCATCTTTTTGCTGTTTTGGAGTATTTGAGAAAAGAGGAGTTGTAAGGTGGGTCACGAATTAGATTTCAAGGACTTTGACGCTGTTTTGGCAGATGTCGAGAAGCGTTATTATGAGAAAGGAAGGAAATACTTTGATAGCTGGAAGCGTAAAGAAATTAATGAACTTAGTTATGTCCTCTGTAAGGACTTTCAGGATTTAGTGGATGAATACAAAAGTGAAAAGATTTATAAACGGGTAGTCGATGTAATATTGGTGGGTATGATGATTGCAATGAGGTCTAAACATGAAGATTAGCTACGATGCAAAAATTAAGTCGAGGCCTCTGGCTAGTTTTGATGGCAAAGAATCCGGTGAGTTAATCCAAGACTTTGGGGAGATGTTAAAAGGAGATGAGAAGATTGTTGTTTCCATTAAGGGTGAAGAAAGGGAGGGTATGTCTCGAATGGCAGTCGAGATGACGACCGCTTTCGAGAAATATTTTGGTTGTAAGCCGGATCAGGTTGTTTTAACTAAAGAGGAGATGAAAAAATGGAACCTTTAGACGTGGAGCTTTATCAGATGGTTAATATTTCTTTTCTGAGATTTGAGCTGGCTATTTTCTGTAGGGATGTTTGCAAGCCAAAAGATTCGGCAGGTTGTCTTGGCTGTAGGATAAATAAAATGAAATGCTATCTTAATGATCCTGGTCAGCAGGCAAGCGAGCTTAACAAGAAAGTGGAGGGATAATTTTATGGCGAGAGGAAAAATGTCAGGTATTGTGTGGGGCAAAATAGAAGTTTATGGTGAGGAAGGATTGGCCGAGGTGAAGCAAGTTTTGATTGATGTTGTGACTAAATTAGGGTATCCTGAGAAGAAATCGTTAGAAGATGAGAAGAAGGAAGAGGAAGCCTTGAAAAAAGAACTGGAGGATATGGGTAAAGATGGTGCAAAGGATGTCCTTTCACTCAACAGAGCCGTTGAAGGGGTTTCTGAAGAGAAAGATTCAATGTGATTTTTGTAACGGGCCGATCGAGGGAACGGAATGCATTGTGATGACTCCAAATCTTAAGGTTAAAGGGATTTATTGTTCTCATAAATGTGTTCTTGCAGCGGCAGAGAAGGGTACTGCGGATGTTTAAAAAATGGAGATATAGGGTCGCATTTTTCTTTGGTCGCAAAGAGCATTTCTTTTCAAGGGTTCTTTTTATTTGTTTATTGATTACCTTAGGTTTATTTTACTTAGCTATCTTTGATGCCGTGAAGATTATGCTTTTTGTCGATATAGGGCTCTGGATATTATATTGGTTATGTCATCGAGCTGAAAAGCTTGCTCATCCAAATCATTAGAACTTTTTGTTCAGGGCAGCAATCTGTTGAACGAGCATATTGACTCTGAATATGAAGATAATGAGGATATAAAATAGTGTTCTCCATTCACCATATTTCTTTAAGGAGAAGTTGATAAGTAGCCACATTATCCAGAAGAATAGCAATATGCCGATGAGATCACCAAGATGATATATTGTGCTGTTCCAGACCATTTGATCGGACTTCTTCCAGGGATGATTGAATTTTTTATATCTTTTAAGAATCCAATTGAATGTCGCGTCCTTTATTTTTGCGCCGGTATTTTTATCTGGAGGGAACGGTAACTCCTCATCTTTCCATCTCAAGCCCAATATAACACCTTTAGATTATTTTTTCAAGATTGACTTTGCTTAAGTCAAGTTTGTTCAATAAGTTCCAGATTCGCGTAAATTCCCTGTCGCCAACGTCTTTCCTTATCTGTTGAATCTTTTCACCGTAAAATAGAGTTTCATTATATACGAATGATCTGCTCAGTAAGACGGTAGTGTGTTCCTGTTTGCGTAAAGCCTCTAAACGTTTACACAGATCTCTGTCAATTCTGACGCTGATGGCTTCTTTTCGCCCATTTAAACCCATAGTGCGTGTTAATTATTAGATGAATATTTAAATTTTTCTATTTGTATTTTTTGTATACTATGTGATACAATTTGTACCAAGGTTTATAAATAGCCTCATCAATTAGAGTTATATCATCATATGGAGGTATAAAAATGACCTATGTAGGAAACAATTATAGCAAGGCAGACTTCCAGAACATCGTTGTAGATGGCTTAGGAACCGTCGGTGCAGCGTTTGTCAGCTGGGTAGACTTGATCGTGCTGTTGATTGTTCTCGGCTTTATAGTCGGAATATTCATCAAGCTCGGTAACCTATTTAAATGAGTAGGATAAAACCGAAAACTATTAGTTCAACGATAGCAAAAAACTCTGAAGGAGGGTTAAAAAATGGCATATGTTCCGGATTACGACAAAGCCGACTTTCAGAACATAGTCGTTGATGGCTTAGGGACTGTTGGCGCTGCCTTCGTTTCCTGGCTTGATTTGATTGTGTTGCTGATTGTGCTTGGATTTATAGTCGGAATATTCATCAAGCTCGGTAACCTATTTAAATGAGTAGGATAAAACCGAAAACTATTTAAATTCTTTTTATTTACTTATTTAAATGAAGATCAGGAAATGGTCTGAAGAGGAGTTTTCTTTTATTAGGGGCAATCCTAATCTTTCTTATAAGCAATTAGCTCGGAAACTTGGTAGATCAGAATTGGCCGTCAAGCAAGTTGTCTGGAAAGCCAAGGGTTCTTTGCGTAAAACCACTGCATGGATTGATGAGGAGATTAATTTTCTCAAGGAGAATTATAATTTGTCTTATGATGAGTTGATCAGGAAAACAGGGAGGACGAAGAGGGCTTTGAAGCATAAGATTGGAGAATTGGGGTTAAAGCGGGATGAGCGGAGAAGAGTTTCTGATGAAGAGAAGGACTTTATTAAGCAGCATAGTGCTGAATGGTCAAAAGATCTGGCGAAGAGTATAGGTCGGTCGGAATTTGCTGTCGCTAGGTTAAAACGCGAAGTGTTGGGTTCAGCAAATCCTAGGTTTAAGGAAGGTTGGAATGAGCTATCATGCGATTTGGCTTATTTTTTAGGAGCAGTTTGTTCCGATATGGGGGTGTATAAGTATAACGTATGCATTACGCAAAAATTATCGAACGGGGAGATGATTTGTGAGGTTAAGAGAATATTTGAAGAATTATTTGGCTTTAAACCGTATGAGCGAATTAATAATATTGATGGTATGGATTACCGGGTGATTGGAGTGTGTTCAAGCGAATTCCTGAAGAATTTTGGGACCGAATCTTCGATTAAGAAAGGGAACTTGAAGTTTAACGGGGAGTGGGTCGATTTTCTTCTGGAAAAGTTTTCTTGGGTTTTCGAGGATAGTTATTTCTGGCATTTTATCGGCGGATTATATGATGGGGATGGTAGTCTTATAAGAAAAACGAGGCCACAGGGAATTTGGTACGAGATTTCCTTAGCGATTAAGCCAGAGAGGAGTCGGTTGAAGATAATGGATGAAATGAAAAAAAGGGGGTTTATATTTACACCGAGATCTTGGGACGAGAAAGGGATCGTTTGTGATATTGGTTTGAAGGGCGGTCAAGAAGCTGTAGATAAGTTTTTGGAGGTAGTGCAGTGCAGGATACAAAGGAAAAAAAAGAAATGCGTTGTTGCATAAGGATTTTAAGATCTGATGCTAAGGAATACCTGAAGCAATTTCATTATTTAGAGACTGTTCCTGGTGGGAGTAAGTCTTTTGCTTTGATAGAGGGCGGGGAGGTTCGTGGAATTGTTTGCACCTTGCAACATGGGGAAGAAATAGAGTTAACGAGGTTTATGTTGCTCGATAATAAAAAAAATGAAGCATCAAGATGGTTGGCATTTTTCTTGAAGTTTTTAAAAGAGATTACCGTTGCGGAACGAGTAATTACCTTTGCGGATCCGAATGTTGGTCATACGGGGTCAATATATAGGGCGGTTGGCGGACGTTTGGTTAGCGAAGGAAGAGATACTATTGGGTTTAAAGTTGGTGATAAGATATTTTCTGGTAGGAATATGTCGTATGCCTTGTGCGGTAAGGAGAGTCGCGTAATTCCAGTGAGGCTGAAGGGAAAGCTTAAATTCGAATTTTTATTGAGGAGTTGAATAAGGTTTTGAGTGAGCAATCCCTGCGGAGGTGATTGTTATGTAATCAACAGCTAAGAATCTTACATCTTTAGAGGGTGGGAGTGTTAAGTGTTAAGGAAACATTTAAATACAAGTATAGCTATGTGTATCATAATGTCAACTACGCCGCATCAGATAGATGCGGAGCTTGTCCCTGAACTCAAGCGCAGGTCATCAGTTGATGCTTTGCCTTCATAGTTCGAGACTATTGGCTCGTTGACGATGAGCCTACGCAAATTACAAGAAGCGTTATAATCACTTTGAGAGGAAAAACCACAATGACTACAAAAGAAAAAATCTCCGTTGCGAGAGCCGAGGGAATTACAGGAGGAACAGGTTTGGCTAGTCAGGTAAGGATTAACAAAGAAAACCTTTTTTCCTTGACGTTCAGCTTTATACTTGATGAAGCTTTGCAACTGATAGAAACTCCAACCGTTAAGCCAACGATTAAACCTTTTACCCTTCCTATTGCCTTTTCTGATGCCCGTGAGATCTTCGAGGACGATAATATCGGCGTCCTTGACTATCTCTTTGCTAACGTTGTGGTTGATGCAGGTCATATAACGTTTCTGCCTACCACGCAACACTCTCAGGTGTCGTTTGGCAGACTTTGTGCCTTTAGCCTGCAAATGCTTCCTCAAAAATCTGAACTGATTAATCCTTGTCTTGGGAGTCTTAAAGACTTTCCCGTTGCTTGTGACTGCGAGGTTGTTTACTCCGAGGTCAACCCCAAGTTTCTCGTTGCCACAAGAAATGCTGGGATTAACCTCTCTGGAGAAAGTGATGTGCCAATACAATACTCCTTTGATGTTGATGAGTTCCAGGGTTTGATATTTCCAATCAAGATACTTCCGATAATACTCAGGAATAAAGATTTTGATATCTTTTCTGTCGCCTTTTTTGAAGGTGGCTATTCTAAGATTATCAAAAGTGAATGTGAAAAGCTTACGATTCCAACTAATAGTCTGCTTCTTAATCAAAGGCTTGACTTTGAGCTTTGTGCTTTTCAAGCATTCGCTGGCTTTACCAATAGCCTCAACAGCAAAATCAGCAGGAAGATACTTACGAACATCCTTATAAACCAACCGATGCAAAGCGAAGCGATTACTAATCTTGGCTTTGAACCCCTTATTAATAATAAATTGCACAGCTCTAGAGAACTTTTTGCTCATAGAGAAGAGCATTTTGTGCTCGGAACTGACTTTTAGTTTGATAGTGGCAACGAGCTTCATAAAAATACTTATAGAGGCACTGATTTATATACTTTACGGATGTCCAGTGAGTCCAGTGCATATAACAAAGTAAAACAACTAAACGAGGTGAACGAGCGACAATTCACCACTGCAACAAGATTGCAGTGTCCCCTTGTCGCCTAAAATTATGGGCAAATGCTGGATATTTTTAGTTGCTCTGATGGTCGTTCCTATGGTTTCGGCAATTAATAAGCCGGTCTTTGAAAGTCCGGTATTATCATATAAGAATTTATCATATAATCTTTCTTGGGTGTCTTCGGATAATGCCACTTATCGCTTGTTCTTCAATAATTCACAGATTTATGCAAGTTCGATAAATTCATATGTTTTTTGGCTAGGTAACTTAAGTTCCGGGAATTTCTCCTTGTTTGTTAACGCAACTGATCAAAATGGGTCGGACCTGAATTTTGGATGGCTTTTTTTCACAGCAAATTCTGCGCCAACAAAGCCGGGGTTAGTGGTTCCTTCGCAAGTGGATATTTCCTCTGGGCCGGTTATCTTTAATATTACTGCTTCAGTTGATATTAATTTAGATCCGATCATATATGCTTTGTATATGAATGATTTGAATATAGCAAATTTCACCGGGCTTCAATATAGCTCAGTAAGTTTCTCTGAAGGAGACTTTTCTTTTAAAGTATGTGCAAGTGATGGTTATTCTCAAATTTGTTCAGATCCTGTAGCTGTAGGCATTTCTAACGGAACGATCCCCCAGATTAATTCGGTATCCTACAGCTATGGGATACCATTCTATGGGGATAAGCAAATTAGGAACATAGCAGTTTTGGTGGAGTTAAGTGATTTTAAAGAACTTCGGGTTAATGCTTCTTTTTATGCTTCGGGAGATGATTATTATGATGAGGACTTTGATAATGTTACTGGATTGACCTGCGCGAAGATTGGGTTCTCGGGAAATTTGAAGACATATAATTGTTCTGTTTCACTAAGCTATTTGATGCAGCCAGGTTTCTATGATGTGCGGGTAGATGTATCTAATGGCATTAAATCAGCTACAAAAGTCTTCCAGAAGAAGATGGGGGTTGGAACCTTGCTTTCATATGGAGTTTCATCGCCAAAATTTGATTTTGGCAATACTTACAATGGGTGGACCTATACGGATCCCGTGGCAAATATAACTAATTTGGGTAATGTTCCTTTTTCGGACGTGGGAGTTGAGTTAAGCAATATGAGTTGTCCGCACGAAGACGATTTTCTTTTGTCTTCGCTTAAGTTCAGTAAGCGAGATAATCGCGGCTCAGCACTTTCTGCGGAAAATGGGTTTCAGTGGCTTGATTTGATTGTTTTAAGAGGATCTTTTTATAATCTGTTCTTTTTTTTAAATAATCCTGATGAGGTGTCTCCGGATCATGATTGTGAGGCTAAGTGGAAGTTGAAGTTTAAGTATGTTGCGGGGTAAGAAAATGAGAAATATGATCTGTTTTGGGCTGTTCGTATTATTTTTGGTGATAATGCCTTTTTCATTTGCTATCGGTATTGCAAGGCCATTTTTTAGTGATAATACGTTTAACATGGAGGTTAATGAATCTGAACTAATTGGATTTCAGCTCCAAAATGGAGAGAGCGTCTCAAAAACATTGGTTTTAAGAATCTCTGCGCAAGATCCTTTTGAGATAGAGGGAGGTCCTTTTTATGAGAAGCAATTTACTTTGGCTTCAGGAGAAGTGAAGGATGTGCCTATTGAATTCTATTCTGAGCAGGAAGGTCTATATAGAATAGATTATGGTTATTCAGAGATTTGTTCCGGCGGGGGCACCATTTGTTTTGATACAGAGATCACGGATTCATTTTTTATCCAGGTCGGAGATGACGATACGTACTATGGGTTTGATATTCCGTTGGTTTATGCTAGGTTCAGGCTTTATACGGAGTCAAAGGTAATAGATGATGTTGATGATCTGGTCATTTCGAGTAATTGGTCGGATATTGATTTTTCAGATGCGATTGTTGATTTGACTGGATTTAAGGAAGAGTATGTTGATGTTGGTCAGGGATATGTGTCAATAAATAATTTTCTTGGGCTTAATCATCCGGCGAGAGTTATGCTTAGAAACATTGAAAGCAACTATAAGATATATAAGGACAGTTCTCTTTGTTCTTCTGACATATGTGATAATATATATTATACTTCGAGCAGCAAAAAGCTCTATTTCGATGTTACGGGATTTTCAAAGTATGAGGTAAGATACGACGGTTCGGGGTCGACAGGAGGTTCAACAGGCGGGTCTACCGGCGGTTCTACTGGTGGGACTATACCTCCTCAAAACACATCTGTGGTGCCGGAGCCAGAGCCAGAACCGGTTCCTCAGCCAAAGCCGGTTGTTGTTCCAGTTAGTGATCCGGCGGATATTTCAAAATTAACTGATGCTCCGAGTCCCTTTGCTAAGGAAAATCAGCCAGAAGAGATTGTCGGGCCGGTATCTACGGACGGTAAGCCTCAGTTAATTAAGGCGATATTTTACGGGTTTTTGGCACTTATTTTCACAGGTATATTATTGTATTATGCGGGGAAGACAGCTACGCCACAATGACAAAAACAAAAAGGAAATATTTAAATACTGGAGTATCTATTCTATTGGCAATAGCCATTATAGGTTTGTTGTTCTTGAGGTTTATTGACATTGAGGTGGAATCATGAAAAAGCTGTCTTTTTTACTATTGTTTTTGTTACTATTGCCCTTTGTTCTTTCAGCGGATTATGTGCCGACTGGAAGAACAGATTTTTCAGTTTATGCCGATCCGAATCCAGAATTGGCTGAGTTTGTTTATACAACAGTTAAGATAAACGAGTCGGTTTATCCGGGAGAGGCGTTTCAGTGCATAACGATGCTTTTTGCGAATCAAAGCGCGACATATATTCATGTGCAGTCAAATCCGCCCCACATTAATCCAGCGAGGTACTTAATTCTTAATCCAAATGAGGAAATGCAGACATCTCCGGAGGCATTAGGTTATTTTCCTGTGCACAATGGGATTGCTAACGTTTATTACCGTTCTAAGGACATAATCGCTTATAATTCTTTTTTGTATGTCATTTTTTGTAATTCAAATCAGACTGATCTCATCTATGAAGAGTATTTGAATCCAGTTTATAAGGAAATGGGTAAGAGTTTGCCTTCCAGGGGTGTGTGGTTTGCTAAGTCGGAGAATGCCAGTACATTTGCCATCGTAGCGGCATTTATTTTGCTGCTTCTGATGTTTATATATTATAGGTTCACGAAATAGGAGGACAACGTCAACTACTCCGTAACAAGATTACGGAGCTTGCAAGTGACGACTTGCAGCGCGAGAGTTTGACTAGAGAAAGTTGAGGAAGAAAAAACAATGGAAACAACTACGAGAACAAAGCTAAAAGAACGGCAGAACGCTCCACTAATTCTGCCCTCTTCTAGAGAATCGTTTAATCTGGCGAGTCTAGAAAACTCTGTTAATAATAGGGGTGGCTCTAAGCTTTGCTCTCATTCTCTAAGTGGGTATAATCTGCAAATGCAGAGCTGTTTGTCGGCACATAAAATATTTGTGATAGGAATCGATGGCAAACCATTGACACCAACAACACCTTGTAAAGCAAAGAAATTATTGAAGAGTAAACAAGCAGTTCCTGTTTGGAATAGGTTCAGCCAATTCGGGATAAAGATGCTTGTAGAAACAAGGAAAGAAACTCCAAAGACTGTTCTTGGAGTTGATTTCGGGACAAAGTTTGAAGGATACACCTTAGTGTGTGATAAGGAGAATAGTTTGGCTGTGATGTGGAAGCTTCCGGACAAGAAAAAGATAGTGGCTAAGCTTGAAGAGAGAAAAGATTTGAGAAGAGCAAGAAGGTTTAGGAATTGTCGACGAAGAGAATGTAGAAGCGACAACAGAAGCAAAAAAGGATTTATAGCACCCAGTCAGAAGGTTATTATTCAGAGTAGAATAAAAGCCTTAACAGAGTTTTTTAATTGTTATCCTGTTGATACGGTTGCTTTGGAGGATGTTTGCTTCAACCATCGAAATAAGAAGTGGGGAAAGAACTTTAGCACCATAGAAGTCGGGAAGCATTTCATTAACTCTTGGATTAGGGCTAGAGCTGGTTTACAGTTCTTTCAAGGATACGATACTGAAGCTTGCAGAGAACAATATGGCTACAAGAAAAGCAGAGATAAGGGTGCTGAAGTATTCAACAGCCATTGCAGTGATGCATTAGCAATAGCAACCGATATATCTGCCAAAATTCATATTGTTCAAGGTAATTTGGTTATTGTTGACGACACCTATAGAGCAGTCAGAAGAAAGCTTCATGATACTCAACCAGCCAAAAAAGGCATTAGAGCAAACTATTCCACAGGAAACTTCAGAAGAGTAAGAAAGGGAACGGTCTGTGAGCATGGTCAGATTGTTGGCGGAACTAAGAAATCATATTTTATCAGGAATCAGGAGAACAAACGCATAGGCAGAACAAATATTGACTGGCTATCGCACAGTTTCAAAAACTACGAGGTGAAAAGTGGCAATTCCTCACTGCAACAAGATTGCAGTGTCTCCTTGCCACCGATTATATGAGGTTTTTGATCTTTTTAATTATATTGTTAGCTATACCAATAGCTTTTGCAGCGCAGCCGATGCAGCAGTCTAATAAAATTTTAATTACTCCTTTTTATACTGAAACTGTAACTAAGAATATCAATTATAGTTTTAATTTGACAGTTAATCCTTCTGATGGAATCGCGAAAATTCTTTTATCTATAGTTAATTTCAATATTTATGTAACTTCATCGCCTCAAATATTTACAATGCGAGTTAATGGAACTTTTTGTATGAGCCCAACATATACAGCGTTATCTTCGGGATTTGCTACTCTTTCATTTGATTGTACCAACATTATCGATAAAGCAGGAAATTATGCTATTAAGTTATTCACCACTAAAGATAGTGGAGGAATGACTGGTTGGCTTGATTTGACCTATATGAATAATCCGCGGGGAACGGTGGAGGTTTCAGGAACAGAGTATTATGAGAATGATGACGGAACAGTTTTCCTGCAAATTGTAGATTCCGTGGGGGTAGCTATAAATAATGCTACTTGTAGTTTGAATATGTATTATCCAAACACAGTTAATGCAACTCATCCACTTTTTATAACTGACGGGATGATGTTGTTCTTGAGCAACGGGATATATTATTATGATTTTGTAATTCCAAATCTGGCCGGGGTTTATATTGTGGATGCAAAATGCACTTATTTAATGACTGGAGAGCAGTATTATCCGGCATATTCTGCGCTTGCTCCGGTAAGGAATGTTACGGTAGGAACTTATACTGGAGATCCAATTGTTTTGAATGATTATAGTGATTGGCTTTACACTCAATGCGATAGTAGTGGGGGTTCGCCAAAAGTATGTGACGCTTTTTACGAATGGGATATTCACGTTAATGACACATATACTTCGATATATATTAATTATCTTGGGGAGAATACAGTCGCGGCTACCATTAACTTTTCGGTTTGGAATTGGTCAAGCGGTTCTTGGATTGGCCTTCCAAATGCTTTGACTTTTAAGGCAACGGCCTCGGGCGTCCCGTCTGGAGTGGATGAGTATGTGAGTAATCAGATACCTGATTTGAATAATACGGCTAAAGTAATAAATGGAACAAGAAAAGTAAGGATAAGGAGTTATATTTATGCTGGGAGCACCTTCAAGCTATTTTCTAATTGGTTGGCCTTAATCGCTTCTTCAATAGCTGGAAATGTTCAGGAGCTTAAAGGCAGTGGCGAAGTGCATGTAAGTAGCGCAACCCCCAATGGGGAGTCGGGCAGATTCTTTAAAGTTACGACTTGTGGTGGGCATTTAGATGGTCGTTGTGGTGAATTCACTAACGATGATGAATTTGATTTTAGCGAGGGTGAAATAGAGGATCACGTAAATGTTTCAGCTACAAGCACAAAATCAAGAATAAATTTAAACTATTATTCTCCATTCGGCGTAGATTGCACAGCTCTATATTGGATTAAGGAGTGGAATGGAACCACTTGGAATGATTTTTCGGATTATTCGGTTTCTTCTATGGCGGCAGATGAGAATTGCTTGATAACGCTTAGCCTTGATGTAACGGCAGGTCAACAATATGATTTTTGGATTAAAATGGATAATTTTATGAAGTGGGAGGTAGATTATTCAAAAGAGTCTCTTGACAAGGTGCATGAAGAGGTGGATAAATATTGTTTGGACAGGAATTTTACCTATGTTAATCCAATCGTAGGTTCCTCAGTTATGCCGAATGATTCCACGACGAGATTCTGTTATCTGTATTATGATGATGTTTATTGGACTGATCTTTATTATAATGATTCTCAGAGTGTTACAACTGCAGGAGAATATGCAAGTTATTTGCAGGAGCTTAGATTCTATAGGGAGGATCTTTATAATAAATATCTGCTTTTAGCTGATGTCTTTGCAAATATCTCGACAAGTGGTATTCAGAAGCATTTTAATGATCTATTGAATGCAACAAAGGTGGATAATGATATTACTAGGGGGCAGATTCAGAATACCAATGTGACTGTTGTTACGAGGCTTGATGAGATGAATGTAACTCTTGCAACGCATACCTCTTTGCTTCAGCAAATATGGTCTTGGGTTCAGAGTATATTTGGTTGGGTGCAGACGGATGTTGATCAGAACGCCTCAACTTCAATAGTCACAAAGGATATTTCGGGAACAGCGAATTTCATTGATGCGCAGTATTATGTTGATACGCAAGGAACAGTTCTTACGCAGGTGCTTAAGGATGGAGTTTCAGTGGATAATGCCATATGCGCCATTAATATATATTATCCGAATATGACGAAGATGGTTGATAACTTAGCAATGAGTTTTTTGGTAGATGGCGTTTATACCTATAGTTGGATTCCTGCAAAAGTTGGAGCAAATCCAGCCAGAGTGAATTGCACTGGTGGTGATCTGATAAATCCGGTGCAATCTTCAGGGATGTTACAGGTGCTTCCAATTACAGTATCGGAAGCTGATCAAATATCAGTGATAAGCTAATGGACAAAAATAAAATAATAATGACATTTGTAATTTTAGTGGCTATTGTAATTATCACAATAGCTGTTAAATTAATATTTTCAGATAAGAAGGAGTTGGAAAAGATTATTATTGATACTGGCGATGGTGAATTGACTATTGTTTCAAAGACAGAATATGTTCCCGGTGATGAAGGTCAGATAATCGCCTCTTTAAGGGATAAGAATTTTAACAATATAAATGCATCGTGTGACGCTATTGCTTTATATCCGAACAAGAGTATTTTTTTGAGTCAGTCAATGGTTTCAAATATTATGGAAAACTATTTTATTAATTTTTCAATTCCAAGGATCGATGGCATTTATGGGCCAGATATGATGATGGTGATCGGTTAGGATGAAATTTCAAGAGGGATTATTGTTTGTCGGATTGGGAGCTCTGGCGTTATTTTTAATATTGACGGTGGCGGGAGATCCCTTTCTAACTAAAAAAGGAGAGACTATTGAGAAGACTCTTGAAAGTGACGGGGTTTTGATGAGTATTGTCTCAAGAACAGAATATGTGCCGGATGATGACGGTCAGGTAATAGTTGAGTTACGGGATAAGCAGTATGCCCCGATTAACGCTTCCTGTTTGTCAAGTATATTGTATCCGAATAAGACTTATTTTTTTCAGGATGAACTGATGATTGGTTCAGTGCTTGGGACAGAATATATGAATTTTACAGTTCCTTTGGTTGATGGCGTTTTTGAATATTCAGTTAATTGCACTTATAATGCGAAGAGTTATGTTTTGGGCAGCTCATTTCATGTTAGTAAAGGGAGGTTGAGGGCATGGATAGAGAAATAAAGCTTGCCGAAGTTTTTGCAATTTTCATCATAGTTTTAGCTTTCTGCGGGTTGGGGCTTGTATTTTTGAGCGGATTTGCTAAGGGGGCGCATGAGACTGTGAAAGAGAATGTTGTTACGAGGCAATTGATGGCGGAAGTGAAAGGATCTATTTATGGATCTAATGAGATGATGTCGGTTTTCGGAATCTGCGTTGATTCATATGATATTCCGGCAATTAATTCAACAGCTTCTTTTTCAGCTTGGTATCCTAACGGGACTCAGTTTATTTTTAGTGATAATATGACTTGGTTAGCGGAAGGATATTTTTTATGGGATGGTTATATGCCGGTGGTCGGGGGGACTTTTTTGACAGAATTTACGTGTGAAGCTTTTGGTCAGGTGGCGAAGGCCTGGGGAGAATGGCAAAATCCCGTTTGGGTTCAGAGGGTATCTGATGTTTTGGAGTTGGCAAATTTAACATATTTGTTGATGGAGGATGTTAATGGGAATATAATCGCAATTAATGCAACCTTGGAGGAAATAGAAGCAGCTATTGCAGCAATTAATTTGACTATAAATTGGACAACGTGGGAATTGATGATCGGGAACCTGTCGGTCCAGATAAATACAGGAATTACTGCTATTGTACAGAATATTACTTATTTGCGGGGAAATATGTCATCTAATTTTGATCAAACTAATCAGCTTATTCTACAAACACAGATAATTGCTAATTCATCAGTGGATAGGAATAATTCACTTTTAGCATATTTATTATATCTATTGATTAACGGGACGGGAAGCCCAGTTACTCATAATTTGACTTGGACCGAGGATTACGGGGAGGTTATTTTTTGGAAGGATTGGACAATTGATGTCGTGGTTTATGATGAATATGGGGGTAGGATTTCTTATCCTGATGTTGATTGTACAATTGAAACGTCATTGCATCCATTGCAATATATGGATCCCCAGGGATCTTTTTTTAGGGAAAGCCTGTTTATAGATAATGTTGGTGAATTTTCATGGATTGTTCAATGCTTTTATGTTTAGAAAGGAAATATTTATATATTGGTAAATAAAGGGTGGTTATCATGAGAAAAATGTGGTTATTGTTGGCTCTGTTTTGCATAGTATCTTGCGGATTGGTATCGGCAGTGCCAATTAGGGCATTGTTTGTGCTTGATTGTCGAGTTAGCTCAGCCGAAGCTAATTGTAGTCAGTTTGTTAACATATCTTGCCATGTGATAGATAATGTGTCCTCGATTTCGAACATCAACTCAGTCACTTTTGTAATTACCGAGGGAGGTATAGATAAGACTGTGCTTGGTTCACTAAGAAGCGGAACTACGCAAGATGGCATTTGGGCTTACGTATATATTACTGCGCCAATAGGGGTTAATAATTATTCAGTTTATCTGAAATCAGTCGCTGCTGTTTCGTCTTCAGGTATAGTATGTTCTGCTCTTAATAATAAGCAGGGGCCAGAAGGTACTGGGTATTGCTATATGAATTTTTCATCACAAAGGACTTGTGCGGTGGCGTGTTCATGTACATCAATATTTGGACAGGAGGATTGCAGCATCTGGAATACGAAGGATGTTTCCGCAGGGTATTATCAGGATGTATGTGGGGGGTATTCTACGGGCACTGTATCTTGTGATTATTGTGATCCTTTATGGACTGCCGTTATAGGTTCCTGTACCTATCAATCAAACGCTACGTTGGCGGGATGGGCATATAAGACTTATACGAGCGGGATTGGAAGTTTTCCAAATGGCGGTTATTGTTGTGATGAAACTAAAGAGGCTGCTGGGCAAATGTTTTATAATCATCAGGGGGGAAGCGATTGTGAGGCTCCGCCAGATAATACGAATCTAGTGTCTTGTAAAACTCAGGATTGGTTAAGGTATGGTGGGGATAGTTGGGCGACTAATTATAATTATTGGTCATATGCTGAGTCAACCTTGAGTGATACCACACTTTTATCATATTCTGTGGGTCAGGATAGGTATATGCAACCTTTGATCTTTGATATGGATTTTGATGGTGCTGCCGAGGTATTTTTAGTTAATTCGAATAAATTATATGCGGTTTCAGTGTCTGGAGGATCCTTGGCCGATGAATCTACTTTTACAACATCAGGATATACTCACATAGGTCAAGCGGCCATTTGGGGCGTGTATAAGGAGCCGGAGACAGGAGTGTTTTATTGTGTTGAGGATCAGGGCTACCTTCCTTGTTCAGATATGGGGATAATCACTGCGGCAAGTGATAATTCAATTAAAGTATATAGGTATGTTGGGGGAAGTTTCGTTTTAAATAACTCGATTCCCACATATTCAATTCTTGGGGCCAATACCGCATTAACTTGTCATGCCAATAAGAATGATCCGTATTGTTATTTTACAAGTAAAGACGGTTATGTATTCAAATTGGATGTTTTGTCACCGGCAACGCCTTTGGTTAGCACTTTTGTTTCACCATATAATGATACGGAGGATCATATCCGTATGCCGATTATCGATGATGTTGATTTCGATGGTCAATCAGATGTATTATTTTATACAGTAGAGGATATTAATGGTACAAATACTGTGTTCACTGTAACTGATTTGGGTTTGAGCATATTGGATACGAAATCAATAAGTGCGGACGTTATCGGTGTTATGGTTTTAGATAGGCTTGTTTATTACACGGCAATTTCCGATACCGGCAGTTACATTATTGGTAAGATTAATTTTGCTACCGGGGCTACGCAGGTATCAACAGTTTATTCTGGTGGTTTGGGGCAATGTTTGAGTCCTCCGGTTGCCGTGAATTGTATTGGGACTGGAGAATTGGACGTTGGTGTGGCGTATTATTCCGATTATGTTCCTCCTCCAGCCCCCTCTGAGGATGAGTGGGTTCAGTGGACTCCAAGTCCAACTACAGATCAGTTAATTAAAGTTTGGGCTTTTGATAATGGTAGGGCAATGGCTGTTAATTCAGCATATAATAAATGGTTCTTGTTTACAGGAACTCAATGGAAGCAGGTTGCTGGTCCGGATCCTTTAGTTGTGGGTTATGTGTTGCATGCATGTGATAAGACCAGATCGGGAGATCAGGATAGGTTAATTTGTATGTATTTAAATACAAACTATAATGCGAGATGGGTTGAATATACGCCATCTGAAGAGTATTGGTTTATAAAAACAGACGTATACGGGAATCCGAGAGAGCTTAATTTTGGGATGGTATGTCCATATGATGAATCGAGTGATTGTTTTGTGACTAATTTTAATGGAACATTATGGAAAGTTACAGATTCTGGGTTGACATCATACGGTAATGATACGGTATCGATACAGGGGCGTTTATTTCCATCGAATGAGAAGATAATGTATGGTATTTCTGGTACTACGTTTAGATTATGGGAGTGGGGTGGTGTTTCTTGGATTAATAGGGCGAATATTGCTTCTCTCGGTGCTGTCGCATCATCATCAAGGCATATCTATGAGTCTTCTTCAGAGAGGGCTCTGTTTTTGGATTTTGCTAGTACCTACGATAGAATATATTGGTTTAATGCAACTACGGGATTATTTGGCTATGTTTCGGGTCAGTCTCTCAGCGCGTATATTACGAGCATCGAAAATATAGGTGGGGATTTGTGGGTATCAAAGACAATTAAATCCTTAGATAGGTATGAATTTGGTAATAACAATGCTTCAGAGTCATTCGCTACAGTTTTAGCTATGAGGTGGATGGATTATAATGAAATCTCCGGAACCGGTTGGGCCGTCGGGGATGGCGGCATTATCTATAGATATGCTGGAACTGGTGGAGGGGCCGCTTCCGAAGTTTCTTCACTGAAATGCATGGATTCTGGGGGGCTTGGGGCTAAGAAAACAATTGCTTTGCCGGAAACTGATTGTCAGGTAGCTGGAGGGTTGACCTCATTCGATATAAATTATGATGGTTATGTTGAGGTTTTCTCAGGCGGTGGGATTTATAGTTTTAAGACATATAGTAATTTGGCTAGCACCTTGCCCAATGCTGTAGTTTTGCCGATAGATGGAAATGGTGATGGTTACATAGATTATCTGATTTCATCATCAGGATCTTTAAGGTTGATGGTTTCCAGAATCACTCCAGATTCTGCGACTTTTGGAGCGGCAGAGCCATTGGTAAAACGCCTTCAGCCACGTAGTGTAGATGCGAACGGGTTGTTGAGTTTGGGTATATGGGGTGTTTCTGGGAATCCAGATTCTACTTATTTTGAGTTATATCCGGATGCCTCTGTAAATGATAAGGTGCGTCAGAATTATCTTGGCGCAATTCAACCATCAAATATGTTTTCTTATCAGTATTCTGCGAGCGGGGATTATGTTGTCAAGGGGAAGATTTGTGATTCTGGGGTGACTTCTCCAAATAATGTGTGTAGCGAGATGAATTGCTCTGTTGAGGTAAGTATTCCTGAAGTTAAGAGAGAAGCATGTAGTTGGGGTGATGATGGGTCATTTAATTGGCTAAAGAATATTAGGGATAAGGGGTGGCAACTGGAGACCTCAGACTATTATGTGCCGGATGGGGGTATATTGAGATTTCAGGGGCACATAGGGAATGCCTTGTCGCATGTAGCTCCCTGCGATCAGAAAGTTTTGACAGTGGAATTCAAGATGAAGGCATCAACTAACTCAGTTTTTGAGATGGTTTTATCAAGTGGGCAGAAAACAGTGGCGAGTATACGATTTGAGGGGGGAAACATATATAAGTCCGAAGGGGGGTCATCAGCTGTCGTGTGGCAGTATGGCTCAAATATTTGGACTACATATAAAATAGTGGCCGATGCGTCATCTGGTAGGTATAGCGTGTTCATAAATGGGGATTCTGTGGCAACGATCGAGGGGGAATTTACAGAAACAGTTTCAGATTTCTATAGCGGAATAATTAACATGGCGTATGGTTGGGGGGATGTAGATGTTGATTATGTAGTATATTGGGGTAGTGGAGGGCAAAAAATCGTAGTTGAGCCGGGGATAGAGGAGGAATTATTTAAAGAATGTAATGCGGAAATATCAAAGCTTTATGCCTGCAATCCGAATTTGAATGTGAGTTATTTAGATGCAGTTAGAAATAATTCTAGAAATAAGGCCTATCCTAATCTCGATACAGTTTGCGCTGGCTGTAAAAATGGATATTGTTCTTACACTCAATTGAATAAGATTTTGGCGATTAATAATGATTGTATGAAGGAAGCGATGAATTACTGTGTCGATGTTACGTATCCGAGGCAGACTTTACGGAAAGGTTCTGGGCTTTCGGGTGATGATTCGCCGAATGAAGGGATGGCGGTCTGTTCCTTTACTTTGGGCTCAAGTACGATTATGTCAAAAACTTTGTTTCCGGTAGTTAATGTCGGTTGGGGTGTTGTAAAAAGCTATTTGTGGCCAGCCATGCTTTTTATCGTGATACTGGTGATTGCGTGGGCGGCCAAAGGGTCAAAAAAGTAAGGTGGTTACATGAATAACAAATTATTTTTATTGTGTCTGATTATTTTATTAATTAACACGATAAGTGCGAGTGCCTATGTGGAAGACAATATAGATGTTAATCTGGTGGGTTACTTGGGAGAGCTGGTTCTTGCATTAATAGGCGTGGTTTCTGTATTTATATTGATTGGGTTTTTGGCTCATTATGCGGGGACGACCAGCCTTGGGCAGCTTTTATCTCATTGGATTTCTGAATTTTTCCAGTTCATTAGGCATATGTTCACAAATTTAATGCTTTCGGCGCCATCTTTTTTTAGGATAATTTTTTTCTGTGTCGCATTCTTTTTTTTCTTTGGGTTTTTATATAGTTGGACTTTTGGGTTAACATATGCTTGCGGTGAGCCAAGTGTAAAAACGAATTATTCTCTTTATAAGGGGAATATCTTTTCTGGGTTTATGTTTAAAATTTTGCCGGATGATTTAGTTAATTATCAGCAAATGACAGATTTACATGGTTATGCTTGTGAACATGCTGGTGGCGGAGCATTTCAATTTAAGAATTGTATTTTGACCTATATTAATGGATTTGTTGTATCAGATAATTTTACCGTTGCATATGTTGTGCCTTTAGAAGGATTGAAGTGTGATCAAACAACAATTAGAATTTGGAAGGATCGTGAAGGAAGATGTGGTTATGAGTCCTATTGTCCAGTTATTTATGAACCTGCTTTCTGGGGTTCGATTTTCGGTACAAATTATATGTATTTTCTAGAATATAAGTTCGATGGGGCCGAAGGAATTTCTTTAAGAACACTTAAATGGGGTTCTGATTTTCTAAAAGATTGTAAATATGATGCGTTGGACCCAGAGTCCGGTTATCCAACCTCTACTGATGAGCGTTTTACATCACCAGCAAAGTTAACAATAGGCAATGATTCTGGGTGGGTTTATAATACTGCTATTAAATCATTATGTATGAAGAAAAAAAGTAATTTATTTTCAACATCATTTAAAATAGTTGAATTTGAAAACGAAACACTTAGAGAAGAGGTGTGTGGGTCGGCTGAATATGCGATTACCAAAGGTGATCTCATAAGTAAATATTTTAAACCGGTTAACAAGAGTGATTCTGATGATTTATTGCAGGTTAGTTGCGATTGTTCATTTTTATCTGGGTTCGAAGGGTCGGGTGAAGAATCATGTGGCACAGATGAGCAGATTTTATTTGCTGGAATTCCTATTTTTGATTACAGGATAATTTTACTGGTGGTTTTTGTAACGGTTATATTGGGGCTTATAAAATTTGTTAAGGGTAAATAATTATTTCAATAATTTCAAAACATTTATATAGTTGTAGTATTTAGGTGGATTAAATGAATCGGGCTTGTATTGTTTTAGGTATTATATTGTTAGTTCTCGTAAATCTTGTTAGTGCGGTGGATGATGCGAATCAGCAAGTTTCTGCTCAGTTGAACGTGTATGCGGAGTTAACAAGGTTATTTACAGAGATGGAAACGAGGCTTGCGGACGGTTTGAAAGCCTATCAGGATGAGAATTTCATGGCTCTTGACGGGAGGATTTCTGTGTTTTTAAAGGATTTTCAGACTAAAGCGATACTAGGCATTATCGGGCTTAATCTGCTGTCAGTTGGCATAATCTTTTACATAATAAACAAGAATCAAAGGAAAATAGCCTATGAGTCGGTCTCTTTGAGAAAGCGTCAAGGGGATGAAGATAGGCTTCATTTTGTCGAAACGCTTAATTATATACGGGCCAAAGTCGAGTTTTTAGAGGAAGAGGCAAAAAGGGCGAAAGATACAAGAGTTTTGCCGGCTCAGGTTTTGGAGCAACAATACGGAGGTGCTCAATATGAACGAGGATATGGATACGGACCAAACGGAACCCAGACTGATGCCTGGGGTAATGCCGTGGCGGAGGGAGCAGAATATCCCTCAGGCGCCTATGATTCAGCAACAGGGGAACAATTACCTTGGGGAACTCCAGGAGAGGGAGAATATCCGCCAGAGGGGTTTATATAGGGATAACATAGATCCTTCAATAGGCCAAAAACCAGTTTATCAGGAGCAAGGGTATCTGCAGCAACAACAACCTCAAATGCAGCCACAAATGGCTCAACCACAGCCAATGCCACAGCGACAGCCATATCCGCAGCAATACCCTCAACCACAGCCGCAAAGGGCCCCTACGCCTCCTAGACAACCGTATCCTCAACCATATCAGCCAATGCCTCCGCCAAGGCAGCCTTATCCTCAACAGCAACAGCCGGTGCCTCCGGGGCAGTCTTACCCTCGGCAGTCATATCCGCAGCAGAGACCCCCTATGCAGCCACGGCAATTTCCAGGGCAGCCACTATATTCCGGACAACCGGTAATGCCTCAACAACCAGTACCACCTAAAAAAAGTAAAAAAAAGCCTGTTTTAATCATGTTGATGGTGTTGGTGGCAATACTTACAGTTATTTTTATCTTTTCAGTATATGTGTTTATCAAAAAATATGGACTTTAGTGAAACACCATGGTAGAAACCCAGCCAGAAAATCGCAGTGACAAGTCAAAAATCATACTCGTAGGGGTAGTCATCATAGTTATAGCTATTGTAGTTTATGTGTTGGTTACTGAGGGTCAGGGTGGTCTTTACAATCTCGGTGCGAAAGTTCTTCAATATGCAATTATTGCTGCGATAATTGGTATGGTTGTTTGGGTGGTTCTTAAGATTTTACAAAAGCCAAAAGTTGATTTGGTTGCGTTGGATATGCAGAATATTATAGATGCGGGAGTTCTTTCTAAACCTCCGATGCTGAAAGATCTTTACTTTACAGGGGATAAGGAACATGGCGAGTTTCGTGTCGGTAAAATTACAGGGTATTGTCAACTGCAAAGCTATAAAGATTTACATAAAATTTCAGAGTTAACTGATAAGGAGATAGTGGAGCTTCAGAAAAGGGGTCAGGTTCCGTCAGATTTTATCATAAAGGAGGATTGTTTTATATTTAAAAAGTTTGGTTTTCCTTTTGCCTTTTTCGAGTCTCCAAAAGTCCTTAGGACCTTGGAAGATGAGCATTCGCAGCTTATTGGCGATGTTAAGGTTTATGCAGTTTCTATGATTAAAAAATATTCCTACTACTGGCCTAATCGTGGGCATCTTGATGTGGCGAGGATAGATCATTCAGTTATTGGAGAGGCATATAGGGGAAGCATACACCAATTCCTCAAAGATTTTGTCTCGATCCAACAGAAAGCAGTCGGTCTTGATGCAGAGCATAGGAAGGGTCTTGAGCAAAGGAAATTGTTAAAAATTCCTAGTCCTATTCAAGAGCAAGAGACTAGGGGTAGTTAAAGATGAATGAAGGACTTGAGCTTTGTTTTGTTTGTGGCAAGTCAGTAGATATGTCTAAACTTCATTATACGTTGTCTGAGCAGATGGAGATAGAGATTGATGGCGAGAGTCAACCAATAGCTGCGAATCTTGTGGCAGTTGCTCATAGGGGGTGTAGGTCACTTGAGTAAGGTAATATTGCTTAAGATTAAAAAGGAAGAGCTGGATAAGGCGATCGAGTCTTTCATAAATAAGAGAATATCTGAGATATGCAAAAAACAAAAAGTCGATGCTCAGATTCAATATGAGGTTGATCAGGCAGTTATTGAGGTTTCGGCTCCGGAATACGATACGAGGCTTTTAAAAATAGAAAAATATTTAAAAAACAAATTTAAGGATTTTGAAGGTGAATAATATGACGCGAATTTATGACGCTACTACGTTGTTGTATAACACCTTTTTTGATGCAAAAAGGATGCTGGATGAGAATATGAAGTCGAGGAAAGTATTGGAGTATCTGGAAAAAAAGATTGATTTCCTTAAGAATCCTCCGCCAGGGAATAAGATTGATTGGTCATGAAAAAAAGATTTTTAAATCAAAGAGAGGGAACGATTTGTGTTATGTGCAATAAGCGCAAAGCTTTGCTAAATAATGAGTTTTGTAGCCAATGCGATGGCTATAAGGGAAAAGGAATAGTAAAATATGGTGGTCGGAATGCGGGAGTTCTTCACTATTAAGACAGGTAACCTCTATCAGGATGAAAATTTGGAGGAGCTTGTTTTATATTATGATCGGCAGAAGGTATGTTATGGGCTTATGCTCGCAGGGGCTCTTCTGTTGCTTTATTCCTTGTTGTGAGGCGAAATTATGGATAAGCGAATAGGTAAATGTCTTAGGGGAGCAAATCCAAAATGTCCTTTGTGTTCGGAATATTTGGATGCGGCAATTAGCATGATGGGAGATCAGATTTGGAGATGCTTGAATTGTAATGCAACCTTTGAGAAGGTCAAGGGGGTTTAGAATGGGATTGATTAAGTGGATACTTGTAATCTTGGCAATCTTGATTCTGTTGTGGTTTTTTGCTCCCGGAATATATCACAAGATTGCAGATGTCGCTAAGCAAGGGGTGGCTTCTGTGAAGGAGTTATTTAATTCTGGAAATGAAACTAATGTAACGGGTAATCATACTCCGACTTCAGTTACCATTTCTGGGCAGATTGAAATTAAAAGATGAAGGTGAAATAATGGGGTTTTGGAAGAATTTTTGGAAGGAGAAGCCTTTGACTTGGCAAAGGACTGTTACGACAGTGGCGCTTATTTTTTTGATTGCGTTTGTTTTCTGGCTTACTGCGGGTCCAAGGCATATTGTAGCTAAATGTTCAGTTAATAACATGGATTGGGTGCAAATGAATGAATCTGTTGAATCTGGTCCTTGTTGGTTTGATGAGGAAAGCAATAAATCGATGTGTGTATTGCCGAAAGATATTGGGTGTGAATTCCAGGGAGATTTTTCAATACTTGGGCTGTTGATTCTGGCTTATGGTGATTAATATGAAACTAAGCGAATCAAGGACAGCAAGCTTTTTCAAAAGGAAGCAAAAGCTAAGGGAATTTTACAAGCGTTGGAAGGTGGGTGTAATTACATGGGAAGAAATTCCCGAGGACTATCAAGTGTTGCTACAGAAATATTACGGAGCCGGGCCATGAAAAAGAAGAAAACGGAAGTTGCTATTTTAGGAGTTGAAGGTCCGCATTTTAGATTCTTTTGTTGGAGAATAAAGTTTTGTCCCTTTTGTTTGATGCCTTCAATTGAGAGGATAAAGAAATGAGTCGAGAAGATTTTAAATATTTGGATAGGGAATTATTTAT
>Ga0315289_10001579_pt1 | contig 35486 bp, 34 predicted proteins | sample YL17G11_40_MG_FD_203452 | JGI IMG/M metagenome (GOLD analysis project Ga0315289, IMG submission 203452) | Sediment microbial communities from Yellowstone Lake, YNP, Wyoming, USA - YL17G11_40 | ecosystem: Environmental > Aquatic > Freshwater > Lake > Sediment | place: USA: Wyoming | collected...
TTTGAGGATGGTTTCAATGCCATCTTTTTGGCTATCGGAGCACACCAAGGTATCCAGATAGGAGTGGAAGGAGAAGACAGCCCTCGGGTAATGGACTGTATAACCTTTTTGCGGGATGTAACCCTGGGCAAAAAGATGGAATTAGGGGATAGAGTTGCCGTCATTGGTGGGGGCAATGCCGCTATAGATTCGGCTCGGACTGCGCTTCGCCTCGGGGCTAAGGAGGTGACCATCGTCTATCGGCGCACCCGGGCTGAGATGCCAGCTAGCACTGAAGAAGTTGAGGAGGCTCTGGCTGAGGGCGTACAGATTTACTTCCTGGCAGCACCATCAAGAATAATCAGCCAGGATAGCAAGGTAGAGCTGGAGTCTATTCGTATGGAGCTGGGGGCGATGGATACCAGTGGTCGGCGGCGACCAGAGCCAATTAAGGGCAGTGAGTTCACCATGAGCTTTGATACCATCATCGCCGCTATCGGTCAGCGTCCGGAGATTCCCCGCCAGTTTGACTTGCCTATTGGTCAGGGAAATGTCATCCAGGTTGACCCCGATACCCTTGCCACCACCAGAAAGGGAGTATTTGCCGGCGGCGATGCCGTAACTGGGCCGGCTTCGGTCATCGAGGCGATTGCTGCCGGAAGGCAGGTGGCAATCTCCATAGACAAATATCTGGGGGGCAGCGGGGTTATTGATGAGACACTGGCACCACCCGAAGGAGAGGTAGCCCCGCTTGAAGAAGCTGAAGAGAAGCAGCGTCTACAGATGCCAACCCTCCCACTTGAGCAGCGGATTAATGGTTTTGCTCAGGTGGAACTCGGCTATAATGAGCAGATGGCTATTGAAGAAGCGAAGCGATGCCTGAAGTGTGACCTTGAGGAGCGTGAGTAACGAGGAGGAAATGTGGATGAAATCAGGCTAACCATTAACAGTCAAGAGGTTAAGGCGAAGAAGGGGATGACTGTGCTGGAGGCAGCCCAGGGAGCTGGAATCTATATCCCCACCCTATGCCATGACCCTGATCTAGAACCATATGGAGCCTGCCGCCTTTGTATTGTTGAAATTGAAAAGATGCGTGGACTGCCCACTGCCTGTACCCACCCAGCTGAGGACGGAATGGTAGTACACACGGAGACACCGGCAGTAAGTGAGGTGCGTCGTACTGCCATCGAGTTAATCATGGCTGACCACCCCTGTGACTGCCTGCTCTGTGATAGAAGAAAGCGCTGCGCGCCTTTTGATATATGCCTGCGTAACGTGGCGGTAACTGACCGCTGCGTAACCTGCCCGGCGAATCAACAATGCGAACTACAGAAGGTGGTTGATTATTTGGGCGTTCACGAGCTACGCTTTCACCGGACAACCAGGACGCTCCCAGTTGATACCAGTAACCCCTTCTTTGACCTTGACCGAAACAGGTGTATTCTCTGTGCCAGGTGCGTGCGTACTTGCGCTGAAATAACTGGTGTCGGTGCTATTGACCTTGCCTTTCGCGGATACATGAATAAGGTCGCCACCTTCGGTGATAAACCGCTAATGGAATCAATTTGTAAGTCGTGCGCCGAGTGTATGGTTCATTGCCCGGTTGGTGCCCTGATACCTAAGGAGATACACCAGCCAACACGGGAGGTGAAAACTACCTGCCCCTATTGTGGCGTTGGTTGCCAGATGTATTTGGGCATTAAAGATGAAAAAGTGATAAACGTCCGCGGCGATAGAGATAATAACGTCAACCGTGGCCGTCTCTGTGTCAAAGGTCGCTTCGGTATTGCCGAATATATTCATCACCCAGAGCGCTTGACTAGTCCCATGGTGAAGAGAAACGGAAACTTTGAGGAGGCAAGCTGGGACAAGACGTCGGACTTGATTGCTAGAAAACTAAGCAATTATAAGAGTGACGAGGTGGCAGTTATCTCCTCAGCTAAGTGCACCAACGAGGAAAACTATATTTTACAGAAATTTGCCCGAGCAGTATTAGGCACCAACAATGTTGACCACTGTGCCCGGCTCTGACATTCCCCTACTGTGGCCGGTCTGGCCACAACGTTCGGCAGCGGGGCGATGACTAACTCCATCAGCGAAATCGGCGATGCCAGATGTATCCTGGCTATCGGCACCAACACCACCGAGGCTCACCCCATAATTGGCATGGAGGTAAAGAAGGCAGTCCGTAAAGGGGGCAAGCTTATCGTGGCTAACCCTCGTGAGATTGAGCTTGTCAGCCATGCCGAGCTATGGCTAAAGCACCATCCGGGAACTGATGTCGCCCTGGTTATGGGAATGTGTCGGGTCATCGTCGCTGAAAGGCTATTTAACTCTTCGTTTATCGCCGAGCGCTGCGAAAACTTTGATGCCTTTAAGGAATCACTTAGAGGCTTTGACCTCAGTTTTGTTGAGCAGGTTACTGGTGTACCTAAGGAAAAAGTAGCCGAGGCTGCCCGGATATATGCCACCAATAATCCGGCGACCATCCTTTATGCCATGGGTATCACCCAGCACTCTCATGGTACGGATAATGTCCTCGCCATTGCCAACCTGGCAATGCTCACCGGAAACATTGGCAAGCCAGCGAGCGGGGTAAACCCACTTAGAGGGCAGAATAATGTGCAGGGTGCCTGTGATATGGGCGCTCTCCCCAATGTATATACTGGCTATCAATCAGTAGCCGATTCAGCTATAAGAGAAAAGTTTGAGACAGCCTGGGGCTGCTCTCTGCCAGCTCAGCCAGGACTTACTGTCACCGAGATTTTTGAGGCTGCCTATCATGGACAAATTAAGGCTCTCTATATTATGGGTGAGAACCCGGTGCTGAGCGAGCCCCAAGCGAAGCACGCTGAGGAAGCACTACGGAGATTGGAGTTCCTAGTAGTTCAGGATGTTTTCCTCACTGAAACAGCGCGGCTAGCTCACGTAGTTTTACCCGGTGTAACCTTTTCTGAGAAGGCCGGCACCTTCACCAACACCGAACGGCGGGTGCAGCTGGTGAGGAAAGCAATAGAGCCCGTAGGCAATTCCAAGCCCGACTGGTGGATTACCTGCCAGATTGCCAAAAGAATGGAAAGGCAAGGTTTTGATTTCGCTCACCCATCTCAAATTATAAACGAGATTGCTAGCCTTACCCCAAGCTATGGAGGCATTTCTTATCACCGCCTGGAAGCAGGTGGACTCCAATGGCCATGCCCAACCGAAGACCACCCGGGAACGCCTATCCTACATACTGAGCTATTCGCCCGGGGTAAGGGGCGGTTTATGCCCCTAGAATATAAGTCATCTATAGAGCTTCCCGACGATGCTTACCCGCTGATTCTGACCACCGGGCGTAGCCTGTTTCACTTTCATACCGGCACCATAACCCGGAAGGTCAAAGGACTCAACATATTCCGAGGTGAAGAGCTGGTGGAACTAAACCCTAAAGATGCCATAGCGTTGAGCATCACTGATGGTGAAAAGATAAGGGTAGTTTCTCGGCGGGGGACAGTAACAGCTAAAGCAAGGGTGACCGAGGCTTCGCCAGCTGGGGTAATTTTCATGACCTTCCATTTTGCGGAAAGCCCCACCAACCAGCTAACAAGCCCGGCTCTCGACCCGGTAGCCAAGATACCAGAATATAAGGTATGCGCAGTAAGGATTGAGAAAATTAGTGAGTCAGCTAACGCTCAACCTGCTTAATCTGATAGCGCAACTTGCCCGCAGGTGTCGCTATCTCGACTATATCTCCCTGATATCGGCCAATAATAGCCTTACCGATAGGTGATGCAGTGGAAATCTTACCAACAGTCGGGGCTACTTCCTTGGGGCTAACTATCTTATAGCGCATCTCTTCACCAGAGACTAGGTCACACAAGGTAACATTATCACCAATACTAACCTTGAGTTTGGCATCCTGTTTTGCACCAATAATAGTTACTGATTTCAGAGTCTCCTCTAGTTCCCTAATCCGCCCTTCTAATTGACTGTATTGCTCCCTAGCTGCCTGCAAAGGTGCATTCTCACGAAAGTCCTTATCCGCCGCTGCCCGGCGTATGTCATCAATCACCTGAGAACGCTTAATCTTAAGGGCAGCAAGCTCAGCCTTCAGTTCGGTATATTTCTCCTGAGTTAATGAGACAGCCTCTGTCAAATTACGCTTGCCCAAAGACCGTAATCTGGTTTTCCCGCTCTTAGTCTTAAGGTGAGCTGCCAGATTAGTCTTACTCCACCCTTTCTTCCTGGCATAAGCTAAGAAAGCCCGTACTAACTCAAGCTTTTTTGCATAATCGGCGTCTGATGTTGATAACCGCTCAGCGTAGTTAGCCACCTCAGGCGCAGTAAGTCCAGCAAAAGGTCGCTCCCAGCCGTACCAGCGAACAAATTTATATACCTCCTGCTGACTACTGTTCCTCTCTTCAGGTGACAAACTAGCTAGAAAACGGCTGGCTGCCTCACCTAAGCTTAGACTCTGGCTACTGCTATCCACTCTACCTTACATCCATACATTCATCAGGCTCTACCATCGTAAACGAAACGGTGTCTTCATAACTTCCAAAGCCTTGGACATTGCCCTGTGTCCCATCAATCTCAATACTGCTTTACTATGCCAGTCAAAAGATAAATCCGCTGCTTTAAGCAAATCCTGGTCAATGCCGTTGGCTTTTATTATATCAAATATCCTATCTATCTGCCCGTCACTCAGGCGCTCATAAAACTTCCGGGCATAGTAGTCTATCTCCAGCTCCCGCTTCAGCTTTCCTTTCCACTCCCGCTCATAGCGAGCCAAATTCCTAGCAGATAACTCGTCTCTCTGCAAAGCTTGGTGCAAGGTGTTAGCCGCTATATCAGCACACAATAGTCCGTAGTAAATGCCACCACCGGTAGTCGGCTTGACCTGCCCCGCCGCATCCCCCACCACCAGCAGCCTATCATTATAAGTTCTAGCTAACGGCTTCAGCGGAATCCCACCATGACTCAGCTCAGCCTCAGCCAAAACTATCTTCCCCTGAGCCACCAAGAATGACATCAGCTTCTTTAAATATGCTTCTGGACTGTGATGCGATAGCAACCCCACTCGAGCCCAACTTGCTGAGGTTGGCACCAGCCAAGCAAAAAAGCCGGGAGCTATTTCCCGACCAAAATAGACCTCTACCTCCTCTACCCCGGATGTTTCTACCTCAGCCTGAGCTCCAACAACAAAATCCCCAACCTTACCCAACCCCAGCCTCTGAATCAGTCTAGAGCTAAAGCCAGTGGCAATAACCACCGCTCTCGCCTCAAAGTTTAGCCTTTCTTGCTGCCGAGCTACCTCAACTATAACCCTGTCATCCCCAACCCTTATGTCCCTGACCAGACTATTCAACGCATATTCTGCCCCCCTACTCTGAGCCCGGCTAGCCATAGCCATATCAAAAGCCGCCCGGTCTAAAATACAGGCTTGAGCTTCCCCCCGCCATAGTCTGAGTAGCCTCCCTGAAGGTGAAAATAACCTGGCACTATTTACCCGCCTAAGGATAACACTACTATCTATGGCAAAGGAGCTGACACATTCCTGGCTTATAATGCCGGTGCAGCAAACCGCTTCCCCCACCCTACCCTTCTGCTCCAGCACCGCTACCCGGTACCCCGCCTCAGCCAGCTTATAAGCCACATGGCTCCCCACCGGCCCACCACCTATAACCAGCACATCGTACAATGTAGCTAAATCCCCAATTCAGAGCGGGTGCGGAGGAACCTTAACAGGTTATCACGAGCAACCAACCCAACAACCCTACCCTCACTAACTACAGGCATCTGGTTTATATCACTCTCACCCATCTGTTCCATTACGCTCAGGGCATCCTGATTGGGATAAGCTATCTTAAGCTTATCCAGCGGGGTCATTATCTTTCCTACCGGGGTTACATCCCAATCTTGCTGAGGGACAGATTTGATGTTATGTAAAGTTAGCATACCCTGTAACCTACCCTCGTCAGCCACCATGAAAAAGCGGCGCCCGCTAGGAAGGATATAGCGTTGAACCAGTTGACTAACAGTAATATCGGCAGGAACTACCGGGTAATCTGAGGTCATCACATCAGCAACCGTAAATCCATGTAGTGCCTCATGCCACTGCACCTGACGATAGCTGGCTGTGGCAGCATTATCCAGGAACCAGCCGATAAAGGCTAGCCACATACCACTAAACCAGGCTTGAGGAATAATGAATATTATTAAAATGCCGCCTAGAATAAACAGGTAACCCACACCCTGCCCTACTCGGGTGGCAATTCGGGTTGAGCGTCCGTAGTTACCGGTAGAGCGCCAAAGGATAGAGCGAAAAACCCGCCCTCCATCCAACGGGAAGCCCGGTATCAGGTTGAACGCCGCCAGTAGTGCATTCACCTGAGCCAGCCACAAGGCCATAGTCGCCATCGGCTCAAGGATACCCCGAGTTAGAAACCAGACCAAGCCAAACAAGCCACTGATTGCCAAGCTACAGGCGGGACCCGCCGCCGCCATTTTTAACTCGGCACTGGCTTTTGTCGCTTCCCTGGTCATCTGAGCCACCCCACCAAAGATAAAAAGGGTTATGCTTTTTATCGGGACATCATTAGCCCTACCCACCAAGCTGTGAGACAACTCATGGGCTAACACTGAGGCAAAGAACAGGAGACTGGTAATTACTCCCATAACCCAGCTAAGCGGCAGTGACCAGCTAGGATAGACCAGAGAGACAGTTACTAGCATAAATATTATGAACCAGGTATAATGTAGTCTCACCTGGATGCCGAAGAGCCGACCTAGATTAAATGCATTACCCATTTTCGCTCATTAAGTGCTATATAAAATATGTTTTCGGAATACAAAAGCCGCTAAAATTAGAGGCATAAGCAGTAGTATAAGCACCTGCAGACATAATATAGACCTTATCTCCTATCTCTGGCTCAGCAAGCTCTACTTCCTTTGAGATTACATCAAAGCTATCGCAGGAAGGTCCTGCCAGCACACATTTGCTCTTTGGACCGTTTCTTGCCACAGTCACTGGGTACCTAATGCCACCTACACTCTCCATTAAACCGTTAAAGACACCAACATCTAAATAGAGCCACTTCTCCCCGTTCCGCGTACCTTTACCGATAACACTGGCGACTAAAATACCAGCTTCACCAACAAGTGCCCTCCCCGGTTCGACGAAAATCTCAATGTTTCCAGGGAAAATTTTCTCAATCATATCTCTGACTACCTTTGCAATTTGCGCAATAGAAGGAGCAGGAGCTATATACTGAATGGGAAAGCCTCCACCAATATTTAACATCCGCAGTCTTAGACCATGGCTTTCCACTGAGTCCCAAACCTCCTTGCTCTTTTCCAGAGCTCTGACCCAGGTGGCTTGTTCAGTGCATTGCGAGCCAACATGAAATGTGATTCCGTGTGGGCTAAGCCCCCTTCTCCCAGCCTCCACAAGCAATCTAACTGCTTCCTTCACTTCAACCCCGAATTTTCTGCTTAGTGGCCACTCACTGCCCTCATTAGACACGGAGAGACGCGCATAGACTTTACTGCCAGAAGCAAACTGTGCTAATTTCTCAATCTCGGCATAAGAATCAAGGGCAAAAAACTCAACGCCGCTGGCATAAGCTGTCTTAATAAAACCCTCGGTCTACACCGGATTACTGGAGATGAGCCTCTGCGGGGAAACTCCTTGGCTGAGTAGAAAATTCAGCTCCTCCTGCGAGGAGATTTCAAAATCGGCACCAAGTTCTAGCAAAAGCCTCACAATTCGCTTATGGGGATTAGCCTTGAGAGAATAGAAAAGCCTGGTCTCTCTAAACGCCTCTCGGAATTCCCTGAACTTACGTCGTATTACCTCCCTGGTTATAACCAGAAAGGGGGTCTGTTTAGTTTGGGCAATACGCTCGATATCCCTATAACTCATGATTGACTCAAAAACAGTAGACATAAGCATTAGGACACCTTTATTTTAATTCTCAGGTTCTGAGCATCTTCATGGCAACCTCAGCAGCCCTCTTTCCAGAGAGAAGCATTCCACCAAAAATAGCCCCCATCCTAGGTGAACCAAAAACAGCATTAGCCGCCATGCCAGCAACTATTAAACCAGGATATACCTCCCTGGTGTTCTCAATTATTTCCTTCTCTCCTCTCTCCGCCCACATTGATTTCTCCCCTATTACCCCACCGGTCTTGGTCTTCAATTTGGCACCAATTTTATTCACTACTATGCAGCAGATTTCACTAGCATGCCCGGTAGCATCTATCACCACCTTTGCTCGTATGGCTAACGGATCCACATGCAATCCTGCTAAGGAAACAGCACTCCAATTCAACACCAAGCCAGTTATCCTATCATCCTCCCTGATCATCACATCCTCTATGCTAATTAAATTGAAAATCTTCGTTCCAGCCTTTATTGCCTTGGAGCAAATAGTTGAGATAGCCTCCAAAGAATCGGCAATATAGTAATCTTTCTCATACTCTCTAGTTCTTACGTTAAACTCGTCCAAAAGCCTTTTCCCCTCTTCCTGCACCACTATACGATTAAACATCATCCCACCACCAGGCATACCGCCACCAACACGAAGTTGCTTCTCAAACACCACAGTTTTCACCCCTTCCCTAGCCAGGTAATAAGCAGCGGTCATGCCAGCTGGCCCAGCACCACCGATAGCCACTTCAACCTCCATCGCCTCCAAAAAGTCTTTCATAAAGCTTTCGGTTATTGCCTTGGATATGATTATATCATCGATTGCCATATTCCCTCCGGCTGTAGTGCCTCTTCTTAATGTCACAAATTAGCACCTAGGTGATGAGAGACCTAAAAACTCCTCCATTAATGCCATGGCGCAGTATTTGCCGCACATGCTACACGTTGAGCCAGATGAAGCGTGTTTACTATGGACTTGGCGAGACCGCCCCGGGTCTAGGGATAGTCTGGCTTGCTCCTCCCAGTCAAGTTTCTTTCGAGCCATGGACATCTTGATATCCCACTCCAGTGCGCCTCCTACCCCTTTAACTATATCACCAGCATGAGCAGCAATCCGTGAAGCAATTACTCCTTGTTTCACATCATCAGGGTCAGGCAGTGAAAGGTGCTCAGCTGGTGTTACATAGCACAGAAAATCAGTACCAGCGGCGGCAGCAATAGCACCACCTATAGCTCCGGTGATATGGTCATAGCCAGCAGCAACATCAGTCACTAACGGACCTAGCACATAGAAAGGAGCCCCCTTGCAGATAGCCTTTTCTAACTGAACATTAGCCTCAATTTGATTTAGAGGCAGGTGCCCCGGACCTTCAACCATTACCTGAACCCCAGCTCGTTGAGCCCGCTGCACCAGCTCCCCAATAACAAGCAATTCTTCTATCTGAGCCCGGTCAGTAGCATCTGCCAGAGAGCCAGGACGCATACCATCGCCTAGGCTCAGGGTGACATCAAACTCCCTAGCTATCTCCAGCAGGCGGTCATAGTGCTCATATAGCGGGTTCTCACGCTCATTGTAGAGTATCCAGCCGATTAGAAAAGCACCCCCTCGAGATACAACATCAGCCACCCTTCTCTGCTGCTTAAGCCGGGCTATGGCTGACCTGGTTACACCACAATGCACCGTTAGAAAATCCACACCGTCCCGGGCATGTTCCTCAATTACGGCAAATAGCTCGTCGGTAGTCATTTTGACTATGGCACTATGCCTATCTATTGCCTCAATCCCCGCCTGGTAAATGGGTACTGTTCCTATAGGTAATGGGCTGGCGGCAATTATAGCCCGCCGAATAGCCGATATATCACTACCAGTAGATAAATCCATAGCGGTATCTGCTCCACAGTCAATGGCTACTCGCAACTTTTCCAACTCAGTATCAATATTACCAAAATCGGAAGATGTCCCAATATTAGCATTGACCTTGGTTTTAAGCCCCTTACCTATGCCACAGGGGATAAGATTTTTATGATTAGTGTTAGCTGGAATCACTATTGTTCCCCCAGCCACACCCTGCCGAACAAACTCAGCGTCTACCCCCTCACGCTTTGCCACTGAGTCCATCTGGGGCGAAATAATACTTTGCCTTGCCAGTTCCAGTTGAGTCATATCTACCCCCAAAAAAGAAAACCAAGGGCTTGAGCTACTACCAGACCCTTGGTCTAAATCTCTGCCGCTTCCCTACGCTCGCATTATCGAGATCAGGTTCCCAGGGTTGGCTTAAACCGCCTCTCAGCCTTCAAGCACCCCTAGCGGTTAAACTTATAAAATTCTATAGTTGAAATATAACATAAGCCTACTTAAAATGCAAATATCGAGCTATTTATTCTACAAGGTCTTGACAAAATAACTTCTTCCCCATAGAATTAATGCAATCATTAAGAAATTTTAGTAAATTGAGATAGTAAGGAGGTGTAATTATGTGAAGGCAAACGTGATAACTCCTCTACATAATTAGTAGTTATTACGGAGGTAAGAATGAAAAACAGAATATTATTGTCTGTGGTAGCAGTGCTGGTGGTGGCAGGTTTGATACTTGGGTGTGCCGCCCCAGCTCCAGCACCAACTCCAGCACCGGCCCCAGCACCAACCCCAGCACCAGCTCCGGCACCAGCTCCAGCAAAGCCTTTCCAGTGGCCAAGTATGCTGGTAGTAATGGCAGGCGGCACCACCGCTCCCGGCTATGTCATTGCGCTTTCCTGGACGCCACTTCATGAACAAGATACCGGAGCGACCTGGAGGGTAGTGGGTGCAGCTTCCTCAGCAGAAAGGATGCAATGGCTGAAAGATGACAAGGCTCAATTTTACACTACGGACATGCATACCGCCGGTGAGGAGGTATCGGTAGGCATGGGATACGAAACAAAGGTTGCTGGGACAATGCGGTATAGAATTGCCTGGCCCTGTCATACACAGTCCTTCGGCGCTTGCACCTTTGCCGATTCCGGCATAAAAACAATTAAAAACATAAAACCAGGGACTACGTTTTCCGTCCCTACTGCTGCAGTCACGGTAATGCATTTTTATCACGCCTTCCGTCGCTACCTTAATATGACTGAACAGCAGTTGCTAATGCTCTCCTTTGCCAGCTTTGAAGGCGCATACAGAGCCTTCTCGCAGGGGCAGGCAAAGCTTGTTTGCACTGAACCGGCGGGACCATCTACCATAGAATGGATGTCAAGCCCGCACGGGTTAACCTTTTTGGACTGGCCAGAGGATAAAGAGGCGGAAGCAAGATTTCGTGAATTCCTGCCTGATGTACCCTTTGCTCCGGTAGTCATGGGGCCCAAGGAATACCTAGGCATTCGCATGCCAGCTCTTCTGTGGTTTGCTATCGCTAAAGCCGAAACGGATGCAGAGGTGATATACCGCCTGGTCAAATGGATAGACGAAAACAATGACCGTTTTAAGACCCGCTGCATACAATGTCCTTTTGTGACCATCCAACACCTCAGGAACGTTGCTGACGTCGCTACTGTTCCGTTCCATGAAGGAACCATAAGGTATCTAAGGGAAAAGGGTATGTGGACTGCCGCCGATGATGCCCGGCAGGAGTATAATGTGTGGTTGAACGACCAGTATATTAAGGCTTATACTACTGCCATGAAGCTGGGAGAGCAAAAGGGGATACAGATATTGCCGACCAATAAGGAGTGGGTGGAGTTCTGGAAGAATTACAAGAAGGAAATTGGCATCCCTCCCGTGAAGATAATGACCGATGCCGAAGTAAAGGCGGCACTTGCACAAATTAAGAAATAAAAAGAACAGCCCCCCACTGAATTGAGCTTTGTTAAAGCCAAAAGTTAGCCAGTCCAGACTCATCTGGGCTGGCTAACTTGGAGTGTCTAAGTGGTTCATAATGCTTAGGAGAGTGAAAAATGGCTGAGGCAAAAACTGGGGAGGAAGCAACAAAAAAGATAAAAACGGGGGAGGAAACAAGATACGATACATTACCTTTTCCTTTTAAGGTTTACTTCCTTGTCGCAAGCATGATTGGAATATTGCTTGCGGTATATGTGATGTTTGGTTTTCACTTTAAGGGGTTTACTTTTTATGATGCTGAATATTATTTCCTCCTCTATGCCCTCTTTGGCTCATGCTGCTTTATAATCCTGCCAGAGGGTAAGAGACTTACGCGGTTTGACGTGGCGCTCGCCGGTTTGACCTTTGCCCTGAATATTTACTTCTTCTTCTATGGCAAGCAAATCTCGCTGATAGGTTGGGTTCCTGCAGCTACACACAACCTTGTTATAGCCACTATTTTACAACTTGTTTTTTTGTATGCGTCCAGAAGAGCATCTGGCGGTTGGATCTGGCCTATTATAGCGGTATTATTTGGGGTTTATCCCTTTTTTGCTAACTACTTCCCCGGCCTATTTAAGGGGATATCTATGGATTTCACTTATGCCATGTCTTCCTATACCTTCGGTAAGGATGGAATGCTCGGGTTACCCGGACAGGTAACCGGGGGCATCCTGATGGGCTTCCTCGTTTTCACCGGGTTTCTCCTAGCTACCGGGGGAGGCCAAATCTTCCTTGACCTAGCATATACCCTTGTCGGCAGGTATCGTGGAGGACCGGCTAAGGTTGCCGTACTCGGCAGTGGGTTCTTTGGTAGCCTGAGCGGGAGCGCTACAGCAAATGTTGTGGCTACCGGCACATTTACTATCCCAGCGATGAAGCGGTTGGGCTATCCTCCCCACTACGCCGCGGCAGTAGAAGCCTGTGCGTCAACCGGTGGGGTGGTCATGCCGCCGGTAATGGGGGCGGTGGCTTTTGTTGCGGCGGCGCTTCTGGGGGTACCCTACCGTACAATCATGATGGCTGCGATTATCCCATCTTTCCTTTATTACCTGGGGTTGCTGGTCCAGGCTGATGCCTATGCAGCAAAGGTTGGCTTAAAGGGACTTCCCAAGGAAGAAATTCCAAAGTTCTGGGATGTAGTTAAGAGGGGTTGGACACTTGGGTTTGTTCTCCTTTTCCTGGTATGGGGGCTTCTCTATATGAAGTGGGAATACATAACACCCTTCTATGCCACAGGCCTCTTGATTCTTCTTTCCTTCACCAGCCGAAAAACTATGCTTACCCCCAAGAAGTTTATTGGGGGTCTCAGTTTATCAGCAAGGACAATAACCCAAATGCTGGCTATCATGATTCCCTCGGGCTTTGTTGTCGCTGCCGTCAATACCACTGGCGTTGGTGCCTCATTCGCAGTGGGGATTGTGAGTATGGGCGGAGCAAGTCTGTGGGTGGTTATGCTTATGGGAGTGGCCGCCTGTTATGTAATGGGAATGGCAGGACTACTGCTTACTGCCTATCTATTTCTAGCCCTAACCATGGCACCGGCGATGATAGAAATGGGTAACCTGAACGTGATAGCTGTTCATATGTTTATTCTGTATTATTCGATGATAGGGTTTTTTACTCCCCCGGTAGCTCCTGCTGCCTGGGTTGCTGCTGCTATAGCCCGTGCTGATACTTTCAAGACAGGCATGCAAGCTATGCGCCTTGGCATAGTGCTATACTTTATCCCCTTCTTCTTTGTATGGAAGCCTGCCTTGATTCTACAGGGGTCGCTTTTAGAGACGCTTTATCTTCTCATCCTGTGTGTGATTGGAATAGTGATTCTGGCGGGGGGATTGGAGGGCTATCTTCTGAGGGTGGGAAAGTTAGAGCTATGGTCACGTCCGCTCCTCATTCTAGGCGGGTTTCTAATTGCCATGCCAGAGGGCTATTCAAGCATCATCGGAGCTATAATAACCGCGGTTGTTCTGGTTGTTATTTTCTTAAAGAGGAGGGTAAAAGGAGAAAAACTATTGGTCGGTGGATGGTAGGCACAATCTGGCAAGCGTGTGCTTCGGATTCTAAAAGGCGTTGATTTAACGCCTTTTAGTTTTTTTATCCCGTGGTAGCAACAATGATATAATTCTATATATGGAAAAGCTTAGTCTCGGAGCTAAAAAACTTGGGCTACACCTTAGCCCAAGCCAGCTTGAGCAGTTTCATACTTATTACCAAGAGCTAGTGGATTGGAACAAGCGCATAAACCTCACCGCCATAACCGACTATGAAGAGGTGCAAATAAAGCACTTCCTTGATTCCCTCACTGTGACTCTAGCCTGGCAGCAACCGCTAGACAATCCTGAATTCCGCCTTATTGATGTCGGTACCGGGGCTGGTATACCGGGCATACCGCTTAAAATTACATTTCCCAATATAAAGCTGGTGCTGCTCGACTCCACCGCGAAAAAGGCGGACTTTTTGTATCACATCGCTAATAAACTTCGGCTTGACAATGCTGAAATTGTAGTTGGTCGGGCTGAAGAAGTCGCTCACCTAAGCCAATACCGGGAGAGGTTCGATGTGGTGCTCTCCCGAGCTGTTGCCACTCTACCCACTCTAGTTGAATTAACCCTGCCCTTCTGCACTATCGGCGGTAGCTTTATTGCCCAGAAAAAGGGGGCTATAGATTTAGAAACAGGCAAAGCCGCCAGAGCAATCAATATTATGGGGGGAAATTTACGGGAGGTGAAAAGGGTTGACCTTGAGGAGTTTACTGATGAGAGATGCCTAGTAGTAATTGATAAGGTAGCACCGACACCGGATAAGTATCCCCGAAGGGTGGGGATGCCAGCGAAGAGACCGCTAGTGTAAGCTACGGAGGTAGCCCCTGTAGCTCCCTTAACTTGTTTATCGTTTTCCGCCACCAGTACCTGCTCAACGCTTGCTCGCGATTCAGTAATTTCTTAAGAACTAAATCGTATTCACATACAATTCTACTGTGGGCACCTATAACAGTAATCCTAAGAAGGTATTGTTTAATGTCAGGTTCTTCTCTGCTCTTAATATCAGGCCATATTTTATTGAATTTATTATCAATATCTTGGAATGCAATGGTACCGTGAAATTCAAACTTTGTCATACCATGCCTGTCCTGTGACTGGCAACTGGAGACTTTTCCTAATTCCTGAGATAGTTCCCATCTTAATTCCTCAAGTTCTTTAGAGGGACTTATATCAAGATATATGACTTTGTGAGGTTTATCAAAAAATCCAAAACCTTTAATCCTAAAAGGAACTAGTGTGTACTTTCGGCCTACTCCTTCTACTACCGAGAGCACTCTATTAATATCGTTAGTTTTGCCATTTCCGTACAAAGATATGTGGGGCACTACCCTTTTTCTAGTAACCCCCTTGACTCTATGTTTCTTAGCAACCGAATATATCAGTTCTTTGGCATAATCTTTTGCATATCCATGCAGGCGGAACTCAACTAAAAAGCCAGCCATTCCAATATCCTGTTCACTATACTCGTCTGTCTTTGTTTTATCTTGCTGCGTTTTTTGTAGGCGTAGTACCTCTCAATAATTTCCTTTGTCACGCCTGAAATCCGTATTCTAGAGCCTAGCTTATAATAAGCGATGTACTTAATTTCATGTCGTGGGCTTGGGGTACCATGAGCTTTTACCAAGCAGACAGTGTGATGGTCTTGGAAATAACCATGCCCGTGTGATTTATGGACTCTTCCAACATGCCGGAAGAGATATTTTGTGTGGTAAGGTTTTAAGCCGGTCTCTTCTCTCAGCTCCCTCATTGCGGCTTCAGTTCTTGTCTCGTGTCTATTTGCGCCACCACCTGGCAAAATGAAGACCCCACCCCTACCTGCGGTGACAAGAATACCTTTTTCTGTCTCAACTATTGCTGTTCCCCTACGGCGCTTTCTTACTTCAGGCACTAAGGTCTGTCCTTCTTCTTAAAATTAATCTTCGAATATTTCCTTTGGCTTATATGTTTCTTGCCCCTCAAATGTAAGATAATCCAATGGAGTAAAATTGTGTACTCGTGCTACGATATTTCGGGGGAATCTCCTTGTCCTCTCATTATATTGTTGAGCAACGCGGTTGTATTCTAGCCTAGTCTTTCGGAGTCTTCTCTCTACGCGAGAATCCCTCTTCATCAAAGTTATGTGCATTTTATCAGCCTTGAGCTTGGGGTATTTCTCAAAAACAGCCTGAAGTTTGAAGTAATTGTTTTCTATTTGTGATGCAAGTTTAACCTTTTCATTTAGTCCGGTATCTTTTGTCCATCTACTTCTGGCTTCAATAACGTCCTTAAGTACCTTATACTCGTGGATATCGTACTTCTTTGCGACTTGAGCTAAGGCATGGATGTTATCGATTCTCTCCTGCATGACTACGTCAATATCCGCAAATTTCCTTTGCGCTCTGGTAATCCAGTATTGGAACTTGTTATATAAGTTTATCCAGCCCCTTACTGCAAAAAAGAGTCCTATCACTACAACTACACCAATCATTAACCAGATTATTGCTGATGTCGCCATGGGAACCTCCTAAACTGAAAAGTAATCCTTTTCATTAAGTTTCTTTGGCTTAATCTCAGCTTCAAAATATTTAATCATCTGTTTTATGGCTTCCTGTTTAGTCTTCAAGCCATGAACCAGTTTATAGATTTCTACAATTTTATCTTCGTCCTTTGATAAGTCTATTTGCATCTTAGCCATTTAGAACACCATCCTAACTCTATATAATATTATAATATACTATATCATTAGATATGTCAAGGGATTATATAATTGTTCCAATTTTTTGCAGGGCAGTCCAAGAGAGGGGCGCCAGCCCCTCTTTCTATTTCCTCCCCCTCATGCAAGGACTTCATCTTCATATCTCGGAGAGGGGGATTAAGGGGGTGAGGTTGATAAATAACCTAAAAAACAGTAAAAATAAGGAGTCACAACATGAAAACAAAATATCTCAATATCTTGGTCTTACTCTTTCTGATTTTAGCCGTTGGTTGTGCAGCGTCCACTGCTACGCCAAGCCAGACGCCAACACCTATTCCCAGTCCTGCTCCAGTACCAAGTCCCGAACCTGAAACACAGATATTGGTTACCAGGGTAATTGACGGTGATACCATTGAGGTTGACATTACTGGCACAATATACAAAATACGCTACATTGGCATAGATGCACCCGAGTTGAACGATAAACTACCCGAAGTTTGTGCTCTAGCTCAAGAGGCTACTAGATATAATAGACAGCTAGTGGAAGGGAAAACAGTTTGGTTAGAGAAAGACATCTCCGAGACTGACAAATACGGGCGACTTCTTCGTTATGTTTATGTAAACAATACCTTCGTTAACGCTGAGCTGGTAAAACAGGGGCTTGCCTGGGCTAAGGTCTATGAACCTGATACCAAATATCAAGATTACTTAGAAAAACTAGAGGCAGAAGCTAGACAGGCCGGGCAGGGGATTTGGGCACCAACTCCACCACCCCCACTACCCGCAGAAACCCAAAATATCCAGATTACCTACATTTTTTATGACGGTCTGGTGCCTCGTGTGGAGTCTGACGAGTATGTAGAAATCACCAATCTCGGAGAGAAACCTCAAGATTTGGCAGGCTGGGTGCTAATGGACATATCAGACGGGTATCCATCATTCACTTTCTCATCTTATATCCTGGTTCCCGGCAAAAGCATCCGAGTTTATACCAACGAATATCATCCCGAATGGGGAGGATTCAGTTTTGAATATAGTCGTGCTATCTGGAACAATAGCGAACCTGATGTAGCCGTGCTTTACGATAGTCAGGGTAAAGAGGTTTCCCGAAAGAGCTACTAAATTAGGTTGCTAAACAAACCAAACAATAGTAAAATTATGTTATGAAAACTATGGGAGGTGAGGAGGAACATATGGACACCGGGACATGGAAGGTTAAAACTGGGCTAGCCCAAATGCTAAAGGGTGGGGTAATTATGGATGTGGTCAACGCCGAGCAGTCCAAGATTGCCCAGGAGGCTGGTGCCTGTGCCGTGATGGCACTGGAGAGAGTCCCGGCAGATATTCGGGCTGCAGGAGGCGTGGCTCGTATGGCTGACCCAACAATTATTGAAGCTATTATGAAAGCAGTTTCCATACCGGTAATGGCCAAGTGCCGTATAGGTCACTTCGCGGAGGCTCAAGTCCTTGAAGCTCTTGGCATAGACTTCATAGATGAATCTGAGGTACTCACCCCGGCTGATGAAGCACACCATATCTGGAAGCAGGACTTTAAAGTTCCCTTTGTCTGCGGTTGCCGCGACCTGGGAGAAGCACTACGTCGCATTGGTGAAGGGGCAGCTATGATTAGGACTAAGGGTGAAGCTGGCACCGGCAACATTGTAGAAGCAGTCAGACATATGCGGGCAGTGATGGATGGCATCCGTAAACTGCTAAACACACCCCAGGATGAGCTGATGGCAATAGCCAAGGAAATGGGGGCGCCCTTTGAACTGGTAGTAGAGGTGCGCAAAACAGGAAAACTACCCGTGGTCAACTTTGCTGCGGGAGGGGTGGCTACTCCTTCCGATGCTGCCCTGATGATGCAGTTAGGCGCCGAAGGTGTCTTCGTTGGCTCAGGTATATTTAAATCATCTAACCCTGAGGTTAGAGCCAAAGCTATTGTCCAGGCAACCACCCACTATCAAGACCCAAAAATCATCGCTGAAGTCTCTAAAAACCTGGGAGAAGCTATGCCCGGGCTGGATATAAAGCAAATCCCCTCTGAAGAACTGCTAGCACCTAGAGGATGGTAGTATGAGAATTGGCGTCCTTGCCTTGCAAGGAGCCTTTGCTGAGCATATTGCTATACTGCGTCAATTGAAGGTACAGACTCTGCCCGTCCGCTTACCCACAGAACTTAACGGTTTGGACGGGCTAGTTATTCCTGGCGGAGAAAGTACCTCCATAGGTAAGCTTATGCTAGACTATAACCTGATGAGCGAAATAAGAGAGCTAGCTGAAAACGGCTTACCAGTATTTGGAACCTGCGCCGGCATGATACTTCTAGCCAACAAGACTTCAGATTCAGACATAAAACCTTTAGGGGTTATGGACATAGTAGTCAGACGCAATGCCTTTGGCAGACAAAGGGAAAGCTTTGAGACCGAACTATCAATTCCAGTGGTAGGAGAAAAGCCCTTTCCCGCTGTATTCATCCGAGCCCCAATAATTGAGCAGGCAACTAATGGAGTAGAAATACTGGCTAAATTAGATGGCACTGGGGTTGCTGCCAGACAAGGAAAGATGCTGGTGTCTGCTTTTCACCCTGAGCTGACCAGCGACCTGAGGTTTCATCAATATTTCCTGGATATTGTTGCTGGACACCAGTAAGTTTAGAATATTCAGGAGGGACTTTTGCAGAAAGTAATCATCGATGACCTGGATGCCCTGCTTAACATTTTACCGCCTCATATTCTCCAGCCACTGCGTCAACAAAAGGACTTAAGCGAGCTACTGGAGGTAGTCCTGGACCTGGGTCGTCCCCCTGAAGCTCGTTTTCTACACCGCGAAGTCATTCTTAGCCCTAAAGAGGTCACTGAGGAAGACATTGACTATGTAACCGCCCGCATCAGTAGCTTCGGGGATGACAATCGAGCCGGAATTGAGCGTACCCTACACCGCATCTCAGCTATTCGCAATCGTAAGGGGCGCATTGTAGGTCTTACCTGCCGTGTGGGCAGAGCCGTTTTTGGCACCATGAAGGTTATAGAAGACCTCATCCAGTCAGGTAAAAGTGTGCTGCTTTTGGGTCGTCCCGGGGTAGGTAAAACAACCATGCTGCGCGAGGTAGCCCGGGTATTAGCTGATGACATGAGTAAACGCGTTATCATTGTTGATACCTCAAATGAGATTGCCGGTGATGGTGATGTTCCCCATCCCGCCATCGGACATGCCCGGCGGATGCAGGTAACCACCCCGGCTATGCAACACGCCGTCATGATTGAAGCCGTAGAGAACCACATGCCTGAGGTAATCATTATTGACGAGATTGGCACTGAGCTTGAGGCTGAGGCAGCCCGGACTATTGCTGAGCGTGGGGTGCAACTTGTCGGCACAGCACATGGCAATACCCTGGAAAACCTGATGATGAACCCTACCCTAGCCGACCTTGTCGGTGGTATCCAGTCGGTAACCCTAGGTGATGAAGAAGCAAAGCGAAGAGGCACACAGAAGTCTATACTGGAGCGCACGGCACCGCCTACTTTTGATATCGTCGTTGAAATCCAGGACTGGGACAAGGTGGCTATTCACCCTGATGTTGGTGAAGCCGTTGATGCCATCCTGCGTGGTCAACCTCTAGCCACCGAGGTTCGCTGGATGGATGAGTCAGGAGAGGTCAGAATAGAAAAGGAAGCACCCGTTACCACCGCCAAGAAAACTGTCAAAAGAAAACCAGAAGTCAAGGAAGATAAACTGCCCAAGCTTTACCTCTTCGGTGTGAACCGGGGGCGATTGCAACAGATATCAAAAGAGGCACAACTGAGCCTGGATGTAGTTAGCAACCTGAATGATGCGAACCTGCTTATAACCTCTAAAAGCTATTACCGCCGCAAGCCACAAATCGTCAAAGATGCCGAGGCGGCTAACCTGCCCATTTATGTCCTCAAGAGCAACACACCGCCCCAAATCAGGCAGCTCTTAAATAATATTTATCCTACAGAGAAGTCAAACTCCCTCAAGTTTGCCCTCAGCGAGGCAGAAGAAGCAGTTAAGCAGGTGCAGAGCGGAGAGGAGGCAATAGAACTCAGCCCCCAGAGCGCCTATATCAGACGCCTGCAGCACCTGATAGCCGAAAGAAGTAACCTATCCTCAAAAAGCCTGGGCAAGGAACCTGAAAGACGGGTGAGGATTTATAAATAGTAAGGGGGAAGGGAATGCCAGATGACTACCTAAAAAATCTTAAGGGGAGGCTAAGCTACATTGACCTTATTGGCTATTATCTTGCGAATTTCAAGAAGATTCGGAAAATAGATGATGTTGTTTCAAAGTTCCAAACAAAGGTTTTTGATGTTACGGATACACCGGAACAACAGATGATACGATCGATGGAGAAAACTTACCCAGGTGAGCAAGATTATTCATTCATATTTCAAGAAGATGATAGATTTAGCGGCATTTTTGATTTAGACTTTGTTGACGACGCTCTAGCAAACTTTAGAGCGCAATTATTTGCAGAAGGATTCTTCGCTTCTAGCAAAATGAACAGGAAATATGATACTGTTCTAGAGTTTATTATGAATAAATACGGTAAAGGGATTGAAAGACTGCGTGTATATGATAAAGCTTGGCATGGTGAGAACCATGGATTACTTATTACCTTGCGAAAAGTAAAAGAGAGCCCGAAGCCAAGTATTTCATTTACCATTGTGGATGAAAAGTTTAGTGGCTTATCCACATTGTCAGAAATAGATTCATGAGTTGGGATAGAGTTATGAAAGCTGGGTAACGATTTTCCCCACGGAGGCTGCTTAATAGAGGGGATTTAAAGGGGCTTCGCCCCTTTAAGAAATTCCTTCCCTCTCCCCTCTGAAGGGGAGAGGGATACAGGGTGAGGGGTTAACAAAACTATGGCTCTATTTATAACCTTTGAGGGTGGGGAGGGGAGCGGGAAGAGTGTTCAGGCAAGAGCACTTTATAGAAAGCTATCGCGGTTGGCTATTCCTGCACTGTTAACCCACGAACCCGGCGGAACTCCTGTTGGTAACAGGATAGCCCGACTGTTAAAGTGGGCTCAAGACACTGATATATCGCCGCTTGCCGAGCTAATGCTATTCAATGCTTCCCGCGCCCAGTTAGTAACCAAGGTAATCCAACCCAGTCTTAAAGATGGGAAGGTAGTCATCTGTGACCGCTATGTCTCTTCTACCATTGCCTACCAGAGCTATGGGCGAGGACTGGATTTAGAAATGGTCAAGGCAGTCAATAATGCCGCCACTCAGGGGTTGAAACCCGACATCACCATTCTGCTGGATATACCGTCAAAGGAAGGACTTGCCCGTAAAAAAACTAAAAAGCAAGACCGCTTTGAACGAGAGAATCCAGCGTTTCACCATAGGGTAAGGGAAGGTTTCTTAAAAATGGCAGCTAATGACCCCAGGCGCTGGCTGGTAGTAGATGCCACCCAGCCCAAAGATAAAATACAGAAAATTATCTGGCAGAGGGTAAGTCAACTGCTTTCAAGTCAGGGAGGCTAGTAGATGCCCCCGGAGCGAGTTGTGGTCGCCATGAGTGGTGGGGTTGACTCATCAGTAGCCGCGGCTTTACTGAAAGAGGCTGGCTATGAGGTAATTGGCGTTACCATGGAAATCTGGCCTGCGGATAAGGAAGCCTTTGGCGGTTGCTGCGGAATTGAAGCGGCAGAAGATGCTAAAAGGGTGGCTTATAAGCTGGACATCCCCCATTATGTGATGAATTTCAGAGATATTTTTGCCCAGAGGGTTATTGATTACTTCTGCGTGGAGTATAGCCTGGGAAGAACACCGAATCCATGTATCAGGTGCAACCAGTACATCAAGTTTGGTGCCCTGCTCCAAAGAATTAGGGAGCTGGATGCCGATTTCATGGCTACCGGGCACTATGCCAGAATTGAGCAATCACCAAATGGCTATCGTCTGCTGAAAGCAGTTGACCCGACTAAAGACCAGTCCTACTTCCTCTACACCTTAGGGCAAAGAGAGCTTAAACACCTGCTGCTACCTGTTGGCAACTTTAACAAAGCGCAGGTAAGAAAACTGGCAGTCGAACTTGGTCTGCCTACCGCCAACAGGCGTGAAAGTCAGGACATCTGCTTTACCCCCGATAATGACTACCGCTCATTTATCGCCAGGTACATTCCCTTAAAACCCGGGGACATTGTTGACACCAATGATAAGGTCTTGGGTAAACATAAAGGTTTAGCCCTGTATACGGTGGGGCAACACAAGGGCTTAGGACTTAATTCAAGTGAGCGTCTATTTGTGCTCAGACTTGATGCCGCCAGTAACCGGCTGGTAGTCGGCACCGAAGACGAGCTTTTCAGCAACAGGCTCAATGCCAGTCAGCTATCCTGGGTTTCGGGAGAAGCCCCCAGCGGCAATATAACAGCTAAAATCCGCTATAAATCACCGGAAGTAGCAGTTCAACTTACACTCAGAGACGGCATGGCAGAGGTTCTATTTCACGAACCTCAGAGGGCAATTACCCCCGGGCAAGCAGTAGTATTCTATCAGGGTGAGACCGTTCTGGGTGGGGGGATAATAGAAGAAGGAGAGTTAAAGAGAGGCGAAGCCTCTCTTATATAACCAATTCCCCTTCCCCCTAGAAGGGGAAGGGGATAAAGAGGATGGGGTTGATAAATAATCTGCAGGTACCATCTTTTGCTGAAGAAAAAAAACTGGTCGCAAAAGGCTACCGGCTTATCGCTGGCATTGACGAAGTTGGCCGCGGTGCTCTGGCTGGTCCGGTGGCCGCCGCTGCCGTCATTCTGCCCCGCCGGATAAATGCCCCCTGGCTTAAACGGGTTAAAGACAGCAAGCTTTTAAGCCCGCCTGAACGTGAGTATCTGTCTAACTGCATCCAAGAAGTAGCTATTTCAATAGGTATCGGCATGGCTAACCATGAGTTTATAGATAGACAGGGTATAGTTAAGGCAACACGGCTGGCGATGAAGATAGCCATAGACCACCTGTCACCACCACCCGAGTCCATACTCATAGACTATATACTCCTACCCGAGGTTAAGTTACCTCAATGGGGGATAAAGGATGGCGATAGCCTATGTTTCTCAATTGCCTGTGCCTCCATCATAGCTAAAGTAACACGAGACCATCTCATGATAGAACTTGATAGAATCTACCCGGGTTATGGACTGGCTCAGCATAAAGGCTATGGCACAGAGAAGCATCTCTCCTGCCTAAAGCGACTCGGCCCATCTCCTATCCATCGCCACTCCTTCAAACCAGTCAGGGATATAATACAAAAATGAAGCGTAGAGATACTGGCATCCTGGGTGAAAAACTGGCTAAGGACTTTCTCAAAAAGCGGGGCTATCACATTTGGGAGAGTAATTACCGCTGTCCCGAGGGTGAGATTGATATTGTAGCCAAGCATAAGGATTACCTTGTCTTCGTTGAGGTAAGAACCAAAAGGAGCCTGGAGTTTGGTAGCCCGGAAGAGTCAGTCACACAAGCTAAAATGGGAAAATTAAGAGCTGTTGCCTATCACTATCTACAGGACCATAACAATCTGCCCCCTTTATGGCGCATTGATGTGGTGGCAGTAGAGCTAAACCAAAAAGGAAAGCCATTACGAATTGAACTTATCGAAAACGCAGTAAGCGATGCATAAAGATTCCAAAACTTTACCTCCTAGTTTGGCTATGCTAGAATTAACGCCTAGGAATTGCAAGTATGATTTCACCAGAATCAATATCAAGCCAGATACTACGCATCATCGATGCCAACTTGAATCGCATCGGTGAAGGGCTTCGTCTGCTTGAAGACCTAGCTCGCTTACTGCTTAACGACGCCGTTCTAACTGAGCAACTAAAAACTATGCGGCATGAGATACTAGAAAGCGATTGGCCATTCCAACAGCAACTCCTTCAGTACCGAAACTCGGAAGGCGATGTTGGTATTGATATTGAAGTCCCTGGAGAGGAAAAGGAAAGGGAGCTACCAATAACGGTGGTAGCTAACTCCAGAAGGGTTCAGGAATCACTGAGAACCCTGGAGGAGCTGGCTAAGATTCCAGGAACTAAATTAGACTCAGAGAAGTTCAAACAAGCTCGCTTTAACCTCTACACAATAGAGCGAACTTTGCTCTCCAAGCTACTACGCAAGGATAAGGTAAAGCATTTATATGGGCTTTATGTCATCATAGATACACAAGCCCTAAAGGGACGTAATCCGATTGAAGCCGCCAGCCAGGCAATTCGGGGTGGCGCCAAGACAATCCAGCTACGTGATAAGCTAGGAAATAAGAAAGAGCTACTGCCAATAGCCCAGCAGCTAAGGAGTCTATGTGCCGAGCACCAGGTGCTTTTCATAGTAAATGACTACCTTGATTTAGCTCTAGCCACTGATGCTGATGGGCTACATCTGGGACAGGAAGACCTGCCCATACCAGTTGCCCGCAAACTGCTACCAATAGATAAAATCCTGGGATGCTCAACAAACTCTGTGGAGCAAGCTGTTACTGCCGAATCTGAGGGTGCTGACTATATCGCTGTCGGCTCAATATACTCAACACCATCCAAGGAAACAGCAAAGGTTATTGGCTTGGAAAGGCTACGCCAAATCAGACAGGCGGTAACCTTACCTCTAGTTGCTATTGGTGGCATTACCAGGGATAACGGCGCTGAAGTTATGGCTGCCGGTGCTGACTCGGTAGCAGTGATTAGTGCTATACTGCAGGCAGAAGACATAGAAAAGGCAACACAAGAATTAGTCCAGACACTAAAACACAAAGGTGAATAAACTAACCAAGAATATAGAATCAATCGCCGAGCAAATCAGACTAGCCTTCTCAACGAAAGATTCAGCCAGGGAAAAGGCATTACCACTGTGCCGTGAAGCAATTCGCTATTGTAGTGACGCTATTCGTGCTGTGCATCGCCAGGAGTTTAACCAAGCTAGAGACTTACTCAAGTCAGCCCGCAACCTGCTTGATGAGGCTGAGCAAGCGGTTATTGCCCATAATGAGCTTAGCAACACTGGCTTTATCAGAGATGCGCAAAAGGAGTTTGCCGAAGGCAGTATCACTCTCGCCCTGGTAACCGGAAAACCACTCCCTGACCCGGGTGAACTGGACGTTGATTTCGCTGCCTACCTGAATGGACTGGGTGAAGCTGTAGGCGAGTTACGCCGTTATCTCCTTGACAGTATGAGAAAGGGTGACCTTTCCCGAGGCGAGGAACTACTATCAGCTATGGACGACATTTATGGTGTTTTGGTTACCATGGACTTCCCCGATGCCATAACTGGTGGACTACGGCGCACTACCGACATGGTTCGTGGCGTCCTAGAAAGGACACGCAGTGACCTGACATTAGCTATAAGACAGAAAGAGCTAGAAAAGAGGTTAGAAAAATTGGAGGGCAAAATCCGTTAGATTCTATTGACGTCCACCGACAAATGTATTAAACTCTTTGTAATTTAGTGAGCAAATTTGGTTTTGTGGTTCTATACTGTAGAAAATTACAGGAAAAGATTGGTTTTCCAACCAACCTTTTTGTTATAAGATGTGGACTATTCTAACTAAGCAGGTACCCTTACCTTTGCGCTTATATTAGCAGAAAGGAGAGTTTATGGATTTAATTTGGATATGCTTAATATCTGGAATTATTGGGGGAGGCGTTATTGGTTACTTTATTCTCTATGTTCTAAGACAATCCCCGGGGACAGAAAAAATAAAAGAGGTTTCTAGTGCTATTCAAGAGGGGGCAATGGCTTTTATTCACCGGGAATACCGCACAGAAATCATTGTAGTCGCAGTAATAGCCATTATCTTAGCCTTGGTTCCCGGTCTGGGATGGAAACAAAGTGTAGCCTTTATCTTTGGTGCCATCTGCTCTCTCGGTGCCGGCTATGCTGGCATGAACATGGCAGTTAGGTCTAACAGCAGAACAGTTGCAGCAGCGCAAAAAAGCTTGAATCAAGGACTGCGTGTCTCGTTCCGGGGTGGGGCAGTAATGGGGCTGAGTGTGGTTAGCATTGGTATTATCGGTTTATCTATCCTTTACTTTGCCTGGCATAATGATCCTAACTTTCTCACTATAATTCCTGCTTATGCCACCGGCGCTTCCTTGGTAGCCCTTTTTGCCAGAGTAGGCGGCGGTATTTTTACCAAAGGAGCTGATGCTGGCTCTGATTTAGTGGGTAAAGTAGAGGCAGGAATTCCCGAAGATGACCCAAGAAATGCTGCGGTGATTGCTGACTGGGTCGGTGATAATGTTGGAGATGTATGCGGTATGGGTGCCGACCTTTTCGAATCTTATGTCGAAGCCATCATTGCCACGATGACACTGTCTACTCTGGCTGTTGGTATTGGTATAATTACCAACACTCAAACCGCCCTGTTCCTCCCTATGCTCATATCCGCTGCTGGCATCATCGCCTCTGTAATCGGTAGCTTTCTGGTAAGAGTAGGAGAGAAGCCAGAGATGAGCGCTCTCCTCGGGGCGTTACGGCGGGGCACGCTTGGCGCTTCAATATTAACTGCCATATTTGCTTTTCTGATTGTCTATTTCTTGGGTGCCGGTTTGGGGTTCTTCTGGGCAATTCTTGGCGGGCTAATAGCCGGTGTGCTTATCGGTGAGAGCACAAACTACTACACTTCATACGCCTTTAAGCCAACCAGAGAGATTTCCGAGGCTTCTGCCATTGGTGGGGGGGCGACTATAGTTCGTGGTTTTGCTACTGGCCTCATGAGCACATGGCCCCCAGTTATTCTTGTAGTCATAGCGGTTATTGTAGCCTTTAAGTTTGCCAGCTTTTATGGGGTAGCATTAGCGGCTGTTGGTATGCTATCAACTCTAGGCGTGACCTTAGCCACAGATGCCTATGGACCAGTGGCAGACAATGCCGGTGGCATTGCCACAATGGTAGGTTTACCCCCAGAAGTACGGGAAGGAACAGACGCTTTAGATTCCTTAGGCAATACTACTGCCGCTACTGGTAAAGGTTTCGCCATTGGCTCTGCTATTACCAATGCACTCGGTTTAATCCTTTCCTACGGTGTAGCAGTAGGATTGGTAACATTCTCTGGCGGAGAAATAAGGTCTGCTCCAGAGCTAAGTCTACTAAGTGCGCCGGTTATTGTGGGTGCATTTATCGGCGGTCTTATGCCGGCCATTTTTATTGCCATGACAATGAAGTCGGTAAGTGTGACCACAGCTCTTATTGTAGATGAAGTGCGGCGGCAATGGCGTGAGATACCGGGGCTGAGGGAGGGGAAGGCAAGAGCCCAGTATGGTAAGTGTGTCGATATCTGTACCAAGACAGCATTGAAAGAAATGCTAGCTCCTTCAATAATGGTAATTATTGCGCCTATAGTTGTAGGAGTCATACTAGGTAAGTACGCTCTTGGCGGCTTCCTTATCGGTGCCCTTATTACTGGCTTTATCTTCGCTGTTACTTTAAACAACGCCGGGGGTGCCTGGGATAATGCGAAGAAATGGATTGAAGCGGGACACTTTGGCGGGAAAGGCTCAGATGCTCATAAGGCAGCAGTAACAGGAGATACCACCGGCGACCCAATGAAAGATACTTCAGGACCATCACTTAATATCGTGCTCAAGCTAATGGCGGTAGTCTCATTACTGCTGGCACCGGTGTTAACAAATTTCCCTGGCTTTCTTGGATGACGTGTCAAACCATAGAAAACCCTACTGGATACCCGCTAACAAGCCAGAGATAAATGAAGCGGAGGTAATACCTCCGCTTCATTCTTTACCGCCAACTAACCACGCAGGAAGGGATTCCCTCGGCGCTCAGCGCCAATAGTAGTATCAGGACCGTGCCCGGGATAAACAGTAGTGTCATCAGGTAGTACCATGAGCTTGGTATGGATGCTATTCATAAGCTGATTATAGCTACCACCAGGGAAATCAGTCCTGCCGATACCATAGTTGAACAGGGTATCACCACTGAACACCACCCCCTGCCCGAGAAGGCAAATACCACCCCGGCTATGACCCGGCGTATGAAGAACCAAAAAATGCAGGTCGCCAATATCTATGCTGTCCCCACCCTTGAGCAACCTATCAGGGGACGGCGTGTCAGGATAGGAAAAACCAAAACTTGCATTTAAAGGACGCTCCTGAAGAAAATAGGCATCATCAGCATGAATTGCTACCTCAGCTCTGGTTGCCTCCTTAACCTCCTTTAAGGCACAAATATGGTCGAAGTGCCCGTGGGTTAACACCATTAACTTTATGTCAAGTTTCAAATCCCTAACGCCCTTCAAAATCTGCTTAGCTTCATCGCCGGGGTCAATTATCATCCCTGCTTTATCAGAACCAGAGCCGACGATGTAGCAATTAGTAGCAAATGGTCCTAGTTCAAGTTTCTTAAGAACCACCATACCTCCCTATTCCATTTATTTCACACACAAAAAGAGCAGGCTTCCTAAGCAACCCACTGCTTCACAAGCCTACCCTATACTCTTCGTTCCACTACTCCTCCGTTTTGGTTACCTACGCCAAATAGCTCCTTTTAAATGAGAGCCTTAAATAATTACGAGGAGCTCGGGAACCTTCTGCACGCTCCTCGCTGATTACTCAACCTCAACCCTTTCGACCTACCAGCGAGGAGCCTTCACCAGGAAAAATCCGTCGGCACAACAAATCTATCTTTGTCATACCATCCCTCCTCTCAGCTAAGTCTCGAGTGAAGGACTATTCAATTATCAATTGTTATTTTAACCGATACTATGTCAAAAAGTCAAGTTTTACACTCGTCCAGAGACTGGAGATGCATGACCCTCTCTTCCTTTTCCCAGCCACTATCTACCTGTATTGCCCCTTGCCGTCAAGGGCAAGATTGAGAACTCGGTGGTGGGGGGGTAGAGTAGAGATAGCTAGAGCGATTCAACCTTCGCTTACTTGTAAGTCTTCGTGCCTATAGTCACCATACCTATATGCCCACCATAACATGATTCCAGCGTATCCTTCATAGATATTCAAATCCCTATGTGGTTTGAACCTGTACCAATCCACGAACTTCGTATCAAAATGGTCAAGCAAGTTATCAATCAATTTCTGGTATTCGCAAAGGATAAAACCAAAGTATTGTCTAATATCCTCATACTCCTTGGAAGTACGTCCTTTCGTACTGAAATGTCCAAGAATAGTTTTACCGTCTTTATCTTTTTTGAAAGAAATCAGAAGTGATTCATAAAAATGCCCCAAATCATCTCTCCTGTCTTTCATTTTAGGAAACTGCACAATTGTTCGTCTGAGCAGAGTGGAAAGGTCTTCAGGTAATTTCCCATTTTTGGCTCTATTGAGAAGGTCATTGAAGCTTTTAGTTACTCCTGAATTTGGTTCGTTCTTGTCATAGAAGTATTTTATTACCCCTGATATGTCATCAAACAATATCCGAACTAGCAGATAACATACCTTCAAGAAACTCCTTGCCTCAGCATAAGCAAGATAGTCAATTTTCTGACCAGCTATGAGTGGTGTTTCCTCAAGTATTGTTAGCTTGGCATCCAGATATGAAAGCATCACGGATAAATCATGAGTGTTGTCACCTAAAGAAACCAATTCTTGCGGAATATCAATAGGAGGTTGCACCCTTAACATTTGGTTCATTAAGAGACGCCAGTTTCCGATATAACCACTAAGATTGTTTTGATGATAGACAGTCTTTGTTCTTTGTGAAGCCATTCACTATCACCTCAACTTTCCCCTTCGTCCTCTACCTCCCCCCATGCCCCATCTCCCCTAACCTCCACTAGCTTTACTGGCAGCATTTGGTTGGTTAAATCTTCATTACTTCTGGTATATACCCTGATATAATTATCGGTAAGACCAGACCAGACGCCGCCTGACTTTTTCTCCCATAATACCATCATGGTCTTCCCTAAAAACTTCTGCCTAAAGTTGCGGGCGCTCTCCTGGGCTAGAGCCAGCATCCTCTGGGTCTGCTCCTTTTTAACTTGAGCCTCTACCTGATGGGGCATCTGGGCGGCTTCAGTTCCAGGGCGGGGTGAGTAAGGGAAAACATGAATTCGGGCAAAACCCAGTTTATGACAGAAGTTGAAACTCTGCTCAAAATCTGCCGCGGTCTCTCCGGGAAAGCCAACGATAATATCGGTGGTGATAGCTGCCTCAGGTATTAGAGCCCGAATTAAAGATACCACCCTTTCATAATCGGCGACGGAGTAGCGCCGTCTCATCCGCTTTAACACCCCATCACTGCCACTTTGCAAGGAGAGATGAAAATGGCGGCATAACCTGTGGTCGTTCCAAAGCTTGACAAGCTCAGGGGAAATTTCCTGAGGCTGGAGGGAGGATAGCCTTAGCCTGGCTACATCGGTCTCAACCAGAATATGCTCTATCAGCTTTGCCAGATTGGCACCATCATAACGGTAAGAGCCAATCTCGGTTCCGGTCAGTACCACCTCTTTATAGCCCTCGCTACAGCGCTGCTTGACCTCAGCCACGACCCACTCAAGGGGCAGACTTTTTTCTCTGCCGCGCACTAAGGGCACAATGCAATAGGAGCAAAAGTTATTGCAGCCATCCTGAACCTTAATAAAGGAGCGAGTCCTATGGGCATTAATAGTTTCTTCTCGGGCAGGGGCTGGGCGGTTTATGCGCCCCGACTCCTCCAGCGTTTGCAACAGATGTGACTTCTCATCATTGCCCAGAACAAGGTCAACTCCTGTAGCCTGAGCCAGCTTCTTGCCAGCTCGCTCGGCATAGCAGCCCGTAGCTACCACCAGAGTATCAGGATTTCGGGAGCGAGCCAGCCTGAGCAGGTGACGAGACTTGCGGTCGGCAATATGAGTAACCGTGCAGGTATTGAGGATATAGATATCAGCCTTATCAGCCGGGGATACAACTTTATACCCGGCATCAGCAAATTGCCTGGCCAAAAGCTCCGCCTCAGCTTGATTGAGTTTACAGCCCAGGCTCTCTAGGGCGACCTTTGGGCTTTCTGAACTTCTAGCCACCTTAACCACTACTCTCAAATTGACTATCAGGTTACACAGGCATTATAATGTTGACAGTCTCATCTGGTCAAACGAGAACGTATTTGATAAATGTTTACGCAAATTGTAAATAACCGGGTGGTGGTTACTGGCATAGGAGTTCTATGCCCAGTTGGGCTTAATGCTTCTACCACATGGGAGAACCTCATCGCTGGTAAGTCTGGCATTGATTACATTACCCTGTTTGACGCCGAGAGGTTTGAAACCAGGTTTGCCGGCGAGGTAAAAGGATTTGAGCCTACTGACTATATCAGTCGCAGGGATGCCCACCGCATGGACCGTTTTGCTCAACTGGCAGTAGCTGCCAGCCTACAGGCAGTGGAGCAATCTGAATTGAAGATTACCCCTGATAATCAGGATAATATTGGAGTCTTAATTGGTAGTGGGGCTGGTGGGCTAATGACGCTGTATAAACAGATAAGGGTGTTAACTGAGAAGGGACCGGATAGAGTAAGCCCATTTCTGGCACCAATGATGGGCGCCGATATGGCTGCAGCCCAGGTATCAATCTTGCTCGGGGCTAAGGGGCCAAACTTCTGCACCACCTCGGCCTGCTCTAGTGGCGCTGATGCTATCGGAGTTGCCTACGAAATGGTCAAACTTGGTGATGCCCAGGCTATGATAGCCGGAGGCAGCGAGGCAGTAATAAACCCTATAGGCATTGCCGCTTTCAATGCCAATAAAGCTATCTCTACACGAAATAGTGAGCCACAAAAGGCATCCTGCCCCTTTGACGCTGAACGTGATGGCTTTGTCCTCGGTGAGGGTGCTGCCATCCTTATTCTGGAGAACCTTTCCTTTGCCAAGGCTCGTGGGGCTAGAATACTGGCTGAAATCATAGGATATGGCGTCAGCGGCGATGCCTACCATATTACCCAGCCGGCTGAGAATGGGGAGGGTGCCGCCAGAGCGATGAAGATGGCACTTAATAAAGCCGGGGTTAAACCCACCGAGATTGATTACATCAACGCTCATGGCACGTCTACCCCGCTAAACGACAAAATGGAGACTATAGCCATAAAGACTGTACTTGGCGAGTATGCCTACCGTATTCCGATAAGCTCGACTAAGTCAATGATAGGGCATCTCCTGGGAGCAGCCGGGGCTGTTGAGGCAGCAATAATGGTTATGGTTATCCAGCATGGAGTCGTACCGCCGACGATAAACCTTACCCACCCTGACCCTGATTGCGATTTAGATTATGTGCCTAATGTAGCCCGCCAAGCCAAGGTTACCACAGCTATGTCCAATTCCTTTGGCTTTGGTGGTCATAACTCTGTTCTGGTCTTCAGAAAATATTCTGAGGCATAAGAGTTTGAATCATAGTCGTTGGAACCTTCTGCCACCAGCTCCAGACGAATGTTTGGTTAGCGCTTCAGGTCTTCCCCGGCTGCTGGTTCAGCTTTTGTATAATCGTGGTCTCACCGAGCCATCCCAGCTTGAGCTATTCATCACCGGCGACAAGCGCCTTTCTGGAGACCCCTTCCTGCTGCCAGATATGCACCGGGCGGTATCCAGGGTTTACCAAGCGCTACTTTCTGGGGAAAAGATCGCCATTTATGGTGACTTTGATGCTGATGGCATTGCCGGGACTGCTCTACTTGTTCAGGGACTATCAATCCTTGGTAGTGAAGCTATCCCGTACATCCCGCATCGCCTGACCGAAGGCTACGGACTTAAAGTAGCCGCTTTAGAAACTCTCCGCCAGCAGGGAGTTAGCCTAGTGATAACCGTTGATTGCGGGATTACTGCTCTCATTGAGGTTAAGAAAGCAAAACGGATGGGGCTTGATACCATTATTACCGACCACCATACCCCCCTTCCCGAAATCCCACCTGCCCTGGCTATTATAAACCCTAGGTTGCCCAGTTCACCCTATCCCTTCTCTGAACTAACCGGTGTCGGGGTAGCCTTCAAGCTCCTTCAGGCTCTGTTCCAGAGCATTGGCAAAGAGGAGCAACTGTACAAGGTAATGGACTTGGTAGCCCTGGGGACTGTAGCTGATATGGCGCCTCTGCTTTGGGAGAACCGCTATCTGGTTAAAGAGGGACTGAGGCTGATTAATGTCACCCCCCGCCTCGGCATCAAGGAAATGATAACTCAGGCCGGGTTAGAAATCGGTAACATTGATGCCGAAAGCATCTCCTGGATTTTAGCCCCACGGTTAAATGCTGCTGGCAGACTGGCACACGCCATGACCAGCTATAAGTTGTTAGTGACAGACTCACTCCAAGAAGCACGCGGACTAACGATATGGCTGGAACAGAAAAATGCAGAACGTCAAAGGCTAACCTCTACTGTCTTAGCTAAAGCTAGAGAACAAGTACTGGCTCAGGGGATTTCGCCATTGCTGGTAGCCAGCGATAAAGACTATCCTGTTGGAATCGCTGGGCTGGTAGCCAATAAGCTATCGGAAGAATTCTGCCGACCGGCTATCGTTATTAAGACTGGTGAGAAGATAAGTAGCGGCAGTTGTCGCAGTATCCCTGAGTTTAACATTATCCTCGCCCTAACCCAGTGTAGTAGTCTATTAGCCCAGTTTGGTGGGCACTCGCAGGCGGCCGGTTTTAGTCTTCCTACCAGGAATTTGCCTCACCTGCTAGAATCGCTCTTGCAGATGGCAACTACCCAGTTAGAAGGGATTGACCTTCGTCCCCAACTGGATGTTGACGCCGAGGTTACGCTACCTGAACTCGGCGGGGATACATTCCAAATAATTCAGAAGCTAGCTCCATTTGGTCGTGGTAATCCCCAGCCTGCCTTCCTCAGCCGCGGGGTAGAGGTTGTTGATTCCCGCACTATGGGCAGTAATGAGGAACACTTGAGGCTGAAGGTTAAGCAGGAGAATATAGTGTGGGACGGGGTAGGCTTCGGATTAGGCAACTATCTGGCTGAGGTATCCTCTCGGCTTGACATCGTTTATAATCTGGAGATAGACCGCTGGGGTGGGGAGGAGAGGCTCAGACTCAATATTTTAGACTTCGCTCCAATTAGATAGGTACTAGTCTTCTTTCACCCACTGCGTCCGATAAGCCAGTATGGGAATGGCAATGGCTAATACTATCATGCCTGTAACTTGAGCCTGATGTAAGCCAAAGAGAAAGGGTGTCCCCTCCCGCAGGAAATCAATCCCAACCCGCCACAGTGAGTATAGACTGAGATAGATAAGAAACAGCGAGCCGTCAGGCTTGAACCGCCCCTTTAACTTGAGGATGATTCCAAAAATTATTAGCAGATATATAATCTCATAAAGTTGCGTAGGGTGAACTGCTATTCCCAGAGGAGCATAGCTCTCAGGGTGAGTGTAGACAATGGCGCAGGGAAGGGAGGTTTCTACTCCATAGCAGCAACCATTCAGAGTGCAACCTACTCTGCCTATCGCCTGAGCCAGTATGATGCCTGGTGCCACCAAATCAGCAAAGTAAGCAAACTTGAAGTTGCTAAACTTACTAAAAATCCAGATGCCAAGAGCGGCACCCAAAACAGCACCATAGATGGTTAGACCTGAAGCACCAATTAACTGCCCCGGGTGCTGAATATAGTAACCCAAATTGTCAATAATGTGAAGTAATCTTGAAATCACTATCCCTGAGGGAATACCCATCAGCGCTGCGGTAAAAATAGTGTCATAAGAAAGGTTAGCCCCCCTCCTTACCTCCCGCACCATCCACAGGACGACCACGATGATAGCGAGAGCAACCATAATGCCATACCATCTGACGCTTATTGAGCCGATGGTGAAGGCTATAGGGCTTACACTTATAATAATCATCCTTCCTCCATAAATCAGGAAAATAGCGCCTCAACGAAAGCCTTAGCATCGAAAGAAGCCATGTCCTCCAGCTTCTCGCCAATACCGATGAACTGGATTGGTATTTTTAGTTCATCACAGATAGCCAGCACGATACCACCCTTAGCGGTGCCATCCAGCTTGGCTAAGAAAATACCAGTTACGCCTACCGCTTCCGTAAAATATCTTGCCTGCGTTAAGCCATTTTG
>Ga0315289_10001581_pt1 | contig 35477 bp, 34 predicted proteins | sample YL17G11_40_MG_FD_203452 | JGI IMG/M metagenome (GOLD analysis project Ga0315289, IMG submission 203452) | Sediment microbial communities from Yellowstone Lake, YNP, Wyoming, USA - YL17G11_40 | ecosystem: Environmental > Aquatic > Freshwater > Lake > Sediment | place: USA: Wyoming | collected...
ACCGCTTTCGGTACAACTGAAACGCCTCCTTAAGCCGCTCTCCTGCCATCCTGCGCCCTTTCCTTCGGTAAGATCGCAAATGGCAGGATGATACCCTCCCCGGTAAGATCTTAGATGGCTTGATTCGGGGAATTGACGCGGGGATGTGCTGCGTTGTATAATCCGTCCCGTCCCCCTTATCCCCTATAGGAGGCCCCGCGCATGCACATCGCCATCACCAAGCCGCTCTTTGCCTGGGACTGCCTGGAGGACTCGCCGTCACTTGGGACCGTGCGCCGGTTCTTAGAAGCCCTGCCGGATGGGAAGCTGCTGGAATCGCTGAGGCGCCATCGCGGGCGCGGGCGGGATGACTACAGCGTAACGAGCGAATGGGGTGTGGTGCTGCTGACTATCTTGCTGCGGCACGCGAGCGTGGAGTCGTGCCTGGGGGAGCTGCGGCGCAATCCGCCTCAGGCGGACGGCGGCTGATCGGGATTCAGAGCGAGGGCGCAGTGCCCCAGGGGTGGAACATGTCCCGCTTCCTGGAGGTGCTGGGGCGCCAGCCGCATCGGGGCCTGTTGAAAGAGATCTTCGACGCGCTGGTGAAGAGGATGGGAGAGGCCGTGGAGGACCTGGGCAAGGAGGCCGCCGGGGATGCCACGGGGCTTTCCGCGCGTGTGGGCGCGGGCAAGGACGGCGACGGGCTGGCGCCGCCTTCGGGCGGGCGCAAGGAGTACACGGACGAGATGGGGAAGGTGGTGGATGTGGTGGAGTGGTTTGGCTACAAGCTGCACCTGGTGGTGGACAAGCGGCACGAGGTGTCGTTGGCGTACGAGGTGACCAGTCCGAAGGTCAGCGACGCGGAGGAGGTCCCGTCGCTGGTGGAGGAGGCGGAGGGGAACCTGCCGCAAGGACGGATCAAGACGCTGGCCTACGACAAGGCGGCGGACGACGAGAAGACGCACGAGTACTTAAACAAGAAGGGGATTGAGCCGGTGATCGAGAACCGCTCTCTGTGGAAGGACGAGAAGGAGCGGATGCTGCCCGGCCATGATGGGCGCAGCAACGTGGTGTATGACGAGGCGGGGACGCTGTACTGCTATGACAAGACGAGGGAGCCGGCGGTGCGGCACAAGATGGCTTACATCGGGCATGAGAGATCGCGGGGGACGCTGAAGTATCGGTGTCCGGCGAAGCACGAGGGATGGAGGTGTCGGAGCGCGGGGCGGTGCAACGCGGGGAAGAAGTATGGGAAGACGGTGCGGGTCAAGCGCGAGATAGATTTAAGGCGGTTTCCGCCGATTCCGAGGGCCACGAAGCAATTTGAGCGTCTCTACAAGGGGCGCACGGCCGTGGAGCGGGTCAACGCGCGGCTGAAGGTCTTCTGGGGGGCCGACGACGGGAACATCACCGGCGCGACGCGGTTCCACGCATACGTCGGGACGGTGATGGTCGTGCATGCCGGATTGGCGATGTTGCTGGCGAGCACGCCGCGAAAGGAAGGCCCGCTGGGGCAAATGCGTCTGAGTCCGATCGCCAAAGCGCTGCAAAAGAGCGTGGGCACGGCGCCGTCGGCATAGTCCGCCTAAGCCTGCCCGGTTCCCCGCCAGTCCTTGTGGAGGGCCGTTCGTGTGGCGGGGCGGACGTCGACGGATGAGCGCTCCGGATTTGGGCGCGGCCGGGTCGCCGGGGGAAACTCTGTCTGAGTGCGACGAAAAGGGCCGCCTGAAGTCCCCTCAATGGTCCTTGCCATGCCCCTGAACCCCCCGACTTACTCTCCTGCCTCCCTCCGGCCCATCCGCAGCCCCCCCCTCGCCAGCCCATCGCCCGTCACAGCGCAAGCGGCTCGTCTTGGGGGCCGTTCCGCCTTGACATTCCGCTCAGAGCGACTATACTTCTGCAACCTGCGTTGGAACGCAAGGAGCCCGATGGCGGGCGGCCTCAGGTGTGTGCAGGCAGCTCGTTCTTGGTTGACGACTCCGGTGCCGTTCCGCGGCCGCCCCGACCGGCGGTTGCGCCTGTTCTGACTGCCGCGCGTCCTATAAGAGAGGTCTATCAGCATGGAAATCCATCGCGCCGAACGACTGAAGAAACTGCCGCCCTATCTGTTCGCTGACCTGCGCCGCAAGATGGTCGCCGCCCAGGAGAGGGGCGTGAAGGTTATCGGCCTCGGCATCGGCGATCCGGACCAGCCCACGCCCGGCCCCATCGTGGACGAGCTTTGTCGCGCCGTGCGCGACGCCGCAGACCCCAACCGCCACCGGTACGGGTGTGACCTCCCCGTGCCCGAGTTCACGCAGGCCGTGCGCGACTTTTACGCGCGTCGTTTCGGTGTGACCCTCTCCGAGGACCAGGTGGTCACCACCAGCGGCAGCAAAGACGCAATCGTCGAGACGGCGTTGGCGCTGCTCAACCCTGGGGACATCGGCATTGCGCCCTCCCCCGGATATCCCACCTACAACATCGGGCACGTCTTCGCGAGCTCCGTCACCTGCCGGGTGCCGTTGCTCCGTGAGAACGGCTTTCTGCTGGACTTCGACGACATCCCGCAAGACGTTCGAAGGCTGGCGAAGATACTGTGGATCAACTACCCGAATAACCCGACGACCGCAGTCGCTGACCTGAGCTTCTTCGAGCGAGCGGTGGAGTTTGGGCGGGAACACAACATCCTTATCGCCCACGACAACGCCTATAGCGAGAACTCCTACGACGGCTATGTGGCGCCGAGCATCATGCAAGTGGACGGCGCTGATGAGGTGGCCATCGAGTTCTTCTCCCTGAGCAAGGCTTTCAGCATGACGGGCTGGCGTGTGGGCTGTGTGGTGGGCAACAGGTCCGCCCTCAAAGCGCTGCGGGCCATCAAGGACAACTCGGACAACGGGCTGTTCCGCCCCACCCAGTTCGCTGCCGCCAAGGCGCTCTCAATGGCAAGTGAACTCAGCCCGGCCATCAATGCCGTCTACAAGCGTCGTCGTGACATGGTGGTGGACGCCTTGAACGCGAACGGCTGGTCCATTGAGAAACCGAAGGCGACCATCTACGTCTGGGCGCCGGTGCCGGAGAAGTACAACGGTTCGAGCGCAGCCTTCGCCACGGAACTGTTGGAGAAGACCGGCGTGGTGGTGACGCCGGGGCTCGGCTACGGCCAGTGGGGAGAGGGCTATTTTCGCATCTCGCTGACGTACGCGGACGAGCTGCTTCAGGAGGCGCTCTCCCGCATTATAGAAGTGCGCCCGTAGTGCACACGACGCCATCCGGGCCCCGCTGCCGCCAGGTCGGCAGTGGAGGGCACGGGGGCGCAGCTTCCGGTACAATGCGGGGCCGTCTCCTGTGTGGCACACACAATGCGAACAATGCTCGGGCTCGTCATCTTTGCGGCCGTCTGTCTCGCTGTCGCGGGCATCGGAGGACTGGTGACCGCCCGATCGGTCCCCACCTGGTACGCCCGGCTTCACAAGCCGCCCTGGACGCCGCCGGCCTGGGTCTTCGGACCTGTGTGGACGGCCCTGTATCTGATGATGGCGTGCGCGGCATGGCTGGTCTGGCGTAGAGCCGGGGCTGCCGTGCCGTTGATCCTGTTTTTCGTCCAGCTCGCCCTCAACGGAGCCTGGACGCCTATCTTCTTCGGCCTGAAGCTGCCCGGGCCGGCGTTCGGAGTGATCGTTGCTCTCTGGTGGGCAATCCTGGCGACTACGATAGCTTTCTGGCGCGCGACGCCGCTGGCCGGAGCCCTCATGCTGCCCTATCTGGCATGGGTGACGTTCGCAGGCGCCCTCAACTTCGCCATCTGGCGCATGAACGGATGACGGGCCGCGGACGCCGATGGCGCGAGCGGCGTCCGGCTGACGGCGCGCGAGGAGCAACATGCTCGAGAACACCTTCTGTCACATGCCGGGCGTCGGGACGAAAACTGAGCGTCGGCTCTGGTCTGCCGGCATCCTTTCATGGCAGGCTGCTTGCGAGCGCGGGGCCGAGGTGCTGTCACCAGTCCGCGCAGACCTGGTAGCCCACCACTCCCGTGAGTCCATCGAGCGCTTGGCCGACGAGGACGCGCGCTATTTCCACGACCGGCTACCGTCGAACGAGCAGTGGCGTCTCTTCCCGCAATTCCGCCACGCGGCCGCATACCTGGACATCGAGACCACGGGCCTCGGCCCGCCGCGCGACTATATCACGACGATCGCGCTTTACGACGGCACCTCCGTGCGTCATTACATCCACGGCGAGAACCTCGAAGACTTCGGGGACGACATCAGCGACTATCGCCTGGTCGTCACGTATAACGGCAAAGCCTTCGACGTGCCGTTCATCCGCTCGTGTCTCGGCGTCCTTATGGACCAGGCCCATATTGACCTGCGCTACGTCCTGCGCAGCCTGGGCTATGGAGGGGGGCTGAAGGGCTGCGAAAGGCAGCTCGGCTTGCAGCGCGGCGACCTCGAGGGCATTGACGGCTACTTCGCCGTTCTGCTCTGGCATGACTATCTGAAGAACCGCAACTATGGCGCTCTGGAGACCTTGCTCGCATACAACGTCCAGGATACCGTCAACCTGGAAACGCTGATGGTTCTCGCTTATAACATGAAGGTCAAGGGAACGAGATTCGCCAGGAGCCACGGCCTGCCGATGCCCACGCAGCCGGAGAATCCGTTCGAGGCTGATGCGCAGACGGTCCAGCGCATCAGGCGCCAGCATGGCTGGTAGTGATGGCTCGGGGGAGGCGAGGCCGCGTCCCGTCCAAGGGGCAGTCGCCGCCGCCAAGCGTGCGTTTAGGATTGCCTGCCGCGGAACGTAGAGGCACCAATGATCAAGCATAATCCGGCCGCTGCCTTCCCCCTGGTGGAGAAATACTACGGCGTTCGTCTCGGTGTTGATCTCGCCTCACTGCAGCCAGGCCGCGTCGCGGTCGTCGAGTCGCCTTGCCGCCTTCGGAAGGAGCAGAGCTATGGCTACATCCGCGCGCTCTGGTGGCTCTGGCTCGAGGACGGCCGCTCGGTACTGAGTGTGCCGCCGGGCGTCGGTGACGCCGCCCGCCGCATTGCAGTGTCGGTGCAGACGGCTGAGGAACTCTTCGGCGAGGACCCTGCGAAAAGGCTCAAGGAGCCGGTGAACGCAGCCCTTCGCCAGGCGGGCTTGGCGGAGGCCGATCGCGTTCTGCATGACCTCATCTTCGCCTGCAACGCCGGCCTGTTGCGCCCACATCGGCAAGGCGATTGCCGCCGCCTGACGAATGAGAGCGTGCCTCCGGCCGAGGGCATGAGTCTGCCGACGCAGTGCTTCCCCGACGGGATTGCATACGGCGTGATCGCGGACGGCAAGGTTGCATCCATAGCCTTCGCTCACCGGACCGGCGTGATGGAAGGGGTGGTCGCGGACCTCGGCGTGGGAACGGCTGCGCCGTACCGTCGGCGTGGCTACGCCAAGACAGCGGTCTCCGCTGTGGTCGAGCACGTGACAAGCGTTGGCGGCGAGGCGCTGTATGGCTGTGACCCCTCCAACGCCGCGTCCATCGCCACGGCGCGCAGCGTTGGGTTCGTGCCGTACGGCGCAAGCCTCATCCTCTCTGCGCCGCGAGTTGGATGACCTTCGAGGAGCGCCCCGGCCGGCGGAGTTCACGTCCCACGGACGCTACCAGTTTTCCAGGCGCCGCGCGAGCACGTTACTTGCACAGCATCCTGGCGCGGGACCGACTTACCTGTTGCCTGGACGGACTCCGGGCCTGATGCGCCGCCAATGCCAGAGCCGTGCGCCCACGGCTGTCAGCAGATATGCAATGCCTGCCAGGACGACGATCGCCGCGCCGGCGGGCAGGTTGGCGCCGTAGCTGATGCCAAGGCCCAGCGTCGAGATGACGGCGCTGAAGAGCACAGCCAGCACCATCATGTGCCATAATGTCTTAGAGAAGTGTCCGGCGACCGCAGCCGGGAGCGCAAGCAGCGCAATGGCCAGGACGATGCCCACCACCGTGACGAGCGATACCACCGTCAGCGCCGTGAGGCAGAGGAGCAATAAGTAGTACGCGTCTGCGTTCACGCCGCGCAGGCGCGCGAACTCTTCGTCAAAGCACACCGCCAGCAGCCGCTTGTAGAAAGCGAACGAAATGCCGACCACGAGCACGTCCAGGCCGGCAATAAGCCACAGGTCCGACTTTGAAACCATCAGGATGTTGCCGAACAGATACGCCATCGGGTCCACAGCGTAGCCGGGCGTGACGGCGATAAACAGGATGCCGGCGGCCATCCCGATGGACCAGAGCGCGCTGATGACGGTGTCCTCGCGCTGTTTTGCCCGCAGGCTCACGAGGCCAATGACGGCCGCGGCCGCCAGGGCTGCCGCGGTCGCGCCGTGCAACGGATGCAGCCACTTCAATCCATAAACCACGCTTATGAAAGCGGCCAGGCCGATCCCTCCCAGGATGCAATGAGCGACGCCGCCCGCGATGTACGTGATCCGCCGAGTCACCACGTAGCTGCCCATCACTCCCGAAGCGACGCTTGCCAGCAGCCCGCCCAACAGCGCAAGCCGCAGGAACTCGTACTCCGGCACCTTCAGCGCGCGAAAGAACTCAAGCATGCGCGTCACCCTCCGGCGGATGGAAGTGGAAATGGTTGTGCTCCACCATGCGCATGTCGCTGCCGTAGAGGTCGCTGATGATTTCGCCCGTGATCTCGCTGGTCGGGTGCACGACCACGCGCCGTTTGACGCAGACGACTTTCGTAATGAACCCGGAAACGAAACCGAGGTCGTGGGAGACCATGACCATCGTTATCTGCTCATTCAATTTGTGCAGCAACCCGTAAAGCTCGGTCTCGGCGGCCAGATCCAGGCTTGCGGTGGGCTCGTCCAGCAACAGAAGCTGAGGCTCGGCGACGAGAGAACGCGCTATAACCGCGCGCTGACGCTGCCCCCCCGACAGAGAGGCCAGCGGGCGGTTCCGAAGGTCCGCCAGGCCCACCTGGTCGAGCGCCCGAAGCGCCGCGTCCCTATCCTTGTGCCCGTAAGGCCCAAGCCACCGGCTGGCGTGAACTCGGCCCATGAGCACCACGTCAATGACGCGCACCGGGAACTGGGGGTCGTACGCGTAGTTCTGCGGGACGTAGCCTATGAGAGGACGGGCGCGTTCCGGGGACATCCCAAAAACTCGCACCGTCCCTTTGGACGGCTGATATAAGCCCAGCAAGAGCTTCACGAGGGTCGTCTTGCCGCCGCCGTTCGGCCCGACCACGACCGCAAACTCTCGCTCGGCGACTGTCAGGTTCGCGTCCTCGAGGACGGGGAGCCCGTTGTAAGAGAACGTAACGTCCGTCACGCTTACTACGCTCTGGTCTGCCAACGTTGCCTCCGGTCTCGACAATGCCCCTCGCGAATCGGCGCCCGGCGCTTAAGGCAGGCCGGGTCGGCCGCCTACTTGCCGCTCAATGCCGCCTTGACCTTATCTGCCATGGCTTCGAGGTTATGGATGTAGTCGCGCGCCAGGTCGTCCATCGGCACCACAACGCCCCCGATGGCCGCCGCGACGGCCTCCGCGCTCTTCGGAGAAAACTGCGGCTGCACGAAGATAACCTTGACCCCTTCCTTCTTGGACTTCTGGATCAGCGCCGCCAGCTCCTTTGCGCTCGGGGACTTTCCCTCAATCTCCACGGGCACTTGCTTCAGCCCGTACGCATCCGCAAAGTAGCCGAAGGCCGGGTGGTAGACGAAGAACGCGCGCCCTTTCAGCGGTGCGAGCGCGGCCGCGATCTTTGCGTCCGTGGCATCCAGGTCATCCTGCAGCTTCTTCAGGTTCGCTTCGTACTCCGCTGCATTCGCCGGATCAACCGCTTTGAGGCCGTTGCAGACGTTTGCCGCCAATACCTTGGCAAGGCGGGGGCTGAGCCAGAAGTGAGGGTCGGGCTCGCCCTGCCCTTCATGCGCTGCTTCCTCGAATCCCGCCTCGTCGGCCGTCATGAAGCGCAGTTTTACGCCCTTGCGCGTGTCTACGACCAGCATCCGCTTGTTCGTGGCAGTGGCCTTCTCTAAGAGCCGCGCTTCGAATGGCATGCCGCCGACGGCGAAGTAAACTTGTGCACGCGCGACTCCAGCGATCTGCGCCGGCGTCGGCTCGTAAGTATGAGGCGACTGCCCCGGAGCCACCAATACTTCAACGTCAACGCGTTGCCCGCCGACCCGTTCGACAAAGTAGGCCAGGGGAGGAATGCCCACAACCGCCCTGACCCTCTCCGGCGCGGCGCCGTCCGCTCGCGCGGCCAGCGGAGCCAGTGCGAAGAACGCTTCGACGATGCACAACAAGACCCAGAGCTTCCGCATGCCGGTCCCCCTGCTGAGTTACTTTGGTTTCTTGGACAAACGCTTCCGGGCGTGCGCCCCTTCACTGCCTTCGGTCTTGACGCAAACCAGCCGGAACTCGTGGCACTCTTCGCATTCTCGCACGAAGTGGTCGGCGGCGAACGCGCTCCAGTGCACCTTCTGGTTGGGCGTCAGGATTCCCGTGCCTTTGCAGACGGGACAGGTGCTGTCCAGCGCGGCCAGCACCGCGGCACGGATGAACTCCGAACGGTTCGGCACGCCCTTCATTGCCTCTAACAGCGACTCGTCCACCTTGAAGGTGACGACCTCCGCCTTGACCTTTTCGCCGGCCATTAGCGCCCCTATCCCTTGAGGAAGGTCCAGCACCCTCAGTATTACGGAGTATTACTCTCCTGTCAAGTCGTCTCTGAACCCGAGGCCGGGGGTTACACGTTCAGCGGGCGTTCACACGCTCCACGCACTGCATGATCCGCAGCCTTTGCCCGGCGGCAGCGTGGCGGCTGGTGCCGTACCCGCTGCGGTCGTCACGGTAGCTTGGGGGCGCTCACAGGCTGACGGAGAAGCAAGAGAGCCCAGGTTGTGTCACCCGGGCTCTCATTTAACTGACTGCCGGCCCAATCAGGCTACGCTTTCGTCGGCCCTTGCGACCTGTACGAGGCGTGTCAGGCGATCGGCTCCGGCTCGCAAAGGTTCTTCTTGTCCGCGGCAACCCGCGCGCAAGACTTGCAGATGTACTTCGCGTTCTTCACTAAGGCCTTGATCTTCGCCAACGGCAGGTCGCACGGACAGCACGACAATGCGCACATCTTCTCCGCGTGCTCTTGCGGAGTGTGAACGGACTTGGCCATCTCGTCCTCCTCCCCCGAATGGAACCCCTCTAAACCCCCATGCGCCGATTGGCGCCCATAATCTCAACGTATCAACATCATTCTTCACTGTCAAGCACGACCTCACCGACGGCAGAACAGGCTGCCCTAACCCATTGCGGGCCTCCCCTCCAGCCCTCGCATCCAGGCGAGTTCCGCGTCCTGCGAACCGGTGAGCCGGAGGACGCCCAAGTCGCGCTGCTCTGCTTGAGTCCCACGAACCCGCAGGTACTACTGCGCTGCTCGTCGCCGGCAGCCGCACGCAGCTTGCTGACGGCGCTGCCGCAGGATCGGGGCCTCGAGCTGTGGGTGTTTGGGCCGTGGACACCCGACTCGCCCGTGGACGTGCTGGGCGGGGAGTTCATCGAGCGCCGCTGGTACCACACCGTCTCGAGGGCCGACCTGAGGCCGTTCAATGCGGACACTGCCCGCAGGCTGGGCGAGGAGGACGCGGAGTTGGTGAAAGACTTCGGTGACACGTACGCATGGAGGGTGTTCAAGGAGTTCCTGGACGGTGGCTGCGAGTTCTTCGGCGTCACAGGCGACGACGGCCTTCTGTCGTTTGCAATGGTCCGGTCAGACGAGCAGGCGATCGTCCCCGAGGTAACGTGGGTCAGCACGCGCGAGTCGTGTCGAGGTCGCGGCCTTGGCAAGGCCGTCGTGTCGCGAGCGGCCGCAGAGACGCTGGCCGATGTCGCGGTCATGATGTATGGCGGTGTGGCCGAGGGCAACGTGGCATCTATGCGCCTTTGCCGGAGCATCGGTTTCCGGGCAGTCGGCTATGCCGCGGTCTACCACTGCGGGCCGCGTTCCGCCCTATGACTCCGGTCTGCTCGCGACTGCCACGGCTGAGAGTAGAGGCAGCTCGCGGAAGGGAAGGGGCCTGGTCGACGAGATCGAGAAGCTCGTCGAGCAGAAGCTCTACATGAGCAAGGGGGACTTCGTCAGGTCAGCGGTCCGGAAGAAGCTGCTCCCGTCGGGAAGCGCCCCAGAGCGTCAGCCAAGAAGCGAGTAAGAGGGCCGCGAGGCCGGGACGGCCACACCTGCGCCTGTAGGCTTGACGCTACTTCAACGCGGTGAGGAATAAGGTGCCCGAGCAGTCCTGGATGCTGGTATCGCGGAAGCCATAGGATTCGACAAGCGTCGACAGCATCTGTCCATTGAAGCCCACCGCCTCGTCGTACCAGGCATCCTGGATGTCCTCAGGTCTCAGGTCTTCAGGGCCCAAAGCGGTTGCTGCAGGCACATCTCCGCTCAGTCCCTTCCTGAGCGTCTGAGCCGAGGGGCTCTGCGGATCCACCACGTACCGGGTGCGCTTTGTCACATGGGGCCGATCCGTCGCTTCGTCCACACTCAACATTAGCCTTCCGTCCCTATCCCAGACGAAAGTCTTACGAAAGTATAGACCTTGCTGGCCCTCGCCGCGATCGTAGCAAGAGACCGCAATACGGGCGCCAGCCGACAGCACCCTACGAAGCTCGCCCATGACGCTGTGGATCGTCTCCCAGTCCATGCTTTCCAACGTGCCACACAGTGCTGCACCATCGAATCGTCCTTCGGCAAATGGGAGGTGGTCAGCGCTTCCCTGAAGGAACGTGGCATTCGTGATGCCCAATGCGCGAGCATTCTCACGTGCCGCTTCTATCATCCTCGGTGCGGGATCGACTCCCACGACCTCGCCGACGTACGGAGCCACGTACAACCCGGGGATTCCCACTCCGCAGCCGACATCTATTATCTTGTGCCTGCCCTTCAATGCTCCAACGAAGAGGCCTACCAGCTGCGGCGAGTCCAGTGGCAACTCGTCAACCTTGCCCAAGCGGATTCTGCCCGCAGCAGCCTTGGGCTGCTCGTTGAAGAATTCCCACATGTGCCCTTTCCGCGGGCGGACTTGCTCAGGCATGGCGTGAGACCTCCTCGCTCTGCGACGGCAGTCAGTGAATCGGACACCGGCGCCGGTGCGATCGGTGCCGACGCCCTCGACCGGTGACTAACTACGCTTACTGTACCATGAACATTCTGGCAGGGCCAAGGTCTGTCCACATCAGCGCGCGCGCTTCGAGCTTATGGGGGTCATTCCGACGCTCCTCCGGCTGAGCATCGAGGAGGTAGGCGCGCGCAGGCAAGCGTGGGCGGCTGACGCCCGCCTCCTGCGCTGCTGCGTCGGTCCTGGTACTGTTCGGCCAGCGGTGGGTTGCAGAGCCCTCAGCGCGCTGCCGGCGGCAATGCCTGTAATGCGCCGGCGAGCGGGGCTTGAGCCTCCACAGCGGCATGTTCCGCGTGACGTGGGGCCCTCTGCGAGAGGGCCCCCACCATGAGGTCGGCGCACATGATCATCGTTGAGGTCGAGAACACGCACACCACAATCGTCGTGGCCAGACATGCTACAGCTCCCGAAGCGAGCCGGATGGTCTCCTTGTTTTCGCTCCTGCAGCGCCACTCAAAGATGCCCCAGCCGAGTGCCAGCAGGATCGGCCACACGTACCACGTGCCGACCAGGAAGGAGGAGAACCTGATAAGGGCCGGTGCGATTCCGCCGAGATGTGTCAAGGGTGCGTTTAGTTCGCGGTATCCCTGCACGAGGGGAGGGATAAGGAATCGGGCCCAGCACAGCAGAGCGAGGTACCCAACAACCAGCATCACGACCAAGGCCAGCTGCGCGACGAAGCTCCACTTCCATCCTGTCTTCATGGTCTTCTCCCTCCAGTCCATGGCGCGCTGAATCAGCAGCGTCAGCAGGCTGCCCCCGTACGCCGCCTTCAGCTCGCCGCGTACCGCGTCGACTTGCCCGAACTCTGCCAGGGCGCTCGCAGCCGCTTCCTCCTCGGGCATGCCCGCGTCAACGTGAGCCTGCACCGACTCCAGGAGGTGGGCCCGCAGTTCCTCGCCTATCTCTCCGCGAAGTGCTTCAGGCACTCGCAGCCCACGACACACCTCCTTGATGTAACGCTCAATCTGCTCCATGGTGTCCCTCCAACACCTGATCGATTGCCTGGCACAGCTTGCGCCATGACAGGGTCTTTGTCGCTAGAGCGGAACGTCCGGCCTCCGTCAGGTAGTAGTACTTGCGCCTCCGGCTGCCGGCCTCTCCCTCCCATTGGCTGCTCACCAAGCCGGCGCGCTCCAGATTGTGCAGGCTGGGGTAGAGCGACCCTTCCTTCCATTCGAAGGCCCCATCTGTCTCGGCATGCACCGTCGCTGCCATCTCGTAGCCGTACATGGGTTTGCGGGTAAGCAGGGAAAGTATGAGCAGGGAAAGCGTCCCCTTGACGAGTTCAGGGTCCACGTCACGCCCTCTATATGATAGAAGCCCTATCCATTGGAGTCCTATGTATTCTACTCGATGGCTTCCAGGCTGTCAAGCAGGAATTCGCACGGATTGCTGCACAGGACGGAACTCGCCCTGAGCAACGAAAGGACACACCGAGGGACGCCAAAAGTGGACCTTTCACGTGCGCAGCCTGTCCTGCGCGACGCGGACGGCCTCAGCAGGATTGAAGTTGAACGGTCCGCCGGCCGGGCTATAATCAACGCAGGGCAGGGGCAGACGACATACACAACGGCCTCTGTGCCGCGTTCCCGTCGGACCAGCCCCCATCACGTCAGCAAGGAGAGGGACAAGCCGTGGACGTCCGGGAAGCAGCCGCTCGCAACCTTGAATCGTTGAGACAGAACCCCTACCCCGGCCGGGGCATCGTCATCGGCCTGACGCCGGACGCGCGGCATTTCGTCCAGGTCTACTGGATCATGGGGCGCAGCGAGAACAGCCGGAATCGCGTCTTCGTACGCGAAGGCGACCTGGTCCGGACTGCGCCTTACGACAAGTCCAAAGTCACCGACTCGTCGCGCATCATCTACAACTGCGCCCGCCAGTTCGGCCGGTGTCACATCGTGTCAAACGGCGACCAGACCGACACTGTCTTCGACGTAATGCAGAAGGGCGGCACCTTCGAGGAAGCCCTCTTCACCCGCTCTGCCGAGCCGGACGCGCCGAGCTTCACCCCGCGCGTCACCGGCCTCGTGAACCTGGACGACAAGTTCCACGCCTACAAGCTCTCAATCATTAAAGTGCTCGGAAACGACCCGGGCCGCGGCGTCAGGCATTTCTTCAACTACCAGGCAGGCATCCCGGGGATCGGGCACTGCATCCACACATACGCAGGCGACGGCAATCCCCTCCCTTGCTTCGAAGGCGAACCGTACGCGGTCCCCCTCTTAGACGACGCGCGCGGAGTGTCCGAGCGCTACTGGGAGAGCCTTAACCGGGACAACAGGGTGTCCCTTCTGGCGAGGTTCATAGACGCAAAGACCGGGGCAGCAGACGTGCGGATCATCAACAAGCACGGACGGTAGAGGCAGTTGCGTCTCGCGCCGCCCGAGACGACGAACCGCCCCTGCGGCGCTTTGCTGATGGCCTCCACTCTCGCAATTGGAGCACCCGCGCGGGAGTCGCGCCGCCAACATTGACGCGACGCTGCCGGGCGCTATAATGACGAGCGCGATGGCAGAGACTACGTATCAGGGCATTGGTTCGACATCCGGAAGCTCTTGCGGCGGGTGGCCGCACCATCTTCACGCTCATACCATGGCGCAGGTGCCGAGGGGCGAGCTGCCGCACCGTTGACCCTCCAGTTGCTGAAGAGCTTTTCGAGTCCGCTCCTCTCGAGCGGGCATTTTCCTTAGCAATCACGCAGCAGTTCCGCCTGCCTCAGAATGTGAGGAGACCGATGATGACTGATGAAATAAGGGTGTTCGGAGGGACGGGAAGCCCGAGGCTTACACAGGCTATCTGCAGGTGTCTGGGCATCGAGGCGGGCAAGTCGGAAGTTCTGCGTTTTCCTGAGGGGAACCTGTTCGTGCGCATATTGGAGAATGTTCGCGGGCAGAACGTTTATCTTGTGCAATCCACGGGCGTTCCGGTAAACGACAACTTCATGGAGCTCCTCTTCTGGATCGACGCCTTCAAGCGCGCCTCGGCAGCCTCAGTGACGGCGGTGATCCCGTACTTCACATACGCCAAAGGCGACAAGAAGGATGAACCCCGCGTTTCCATACGCGCCAGGGTCTGCGCAGACGCGATTGAGGCGGCGGGCGCAGATCGGGTCGTGACAATGGACCTGCATGCCCCGCAGATCCAAGGCTTCTTCAAGATACCAGTGGATGACCTTTACGCATTGCCGGTTCTCTGCGATGCCGTCACGGCCCTGGGTCTTGCCGATCCAGTGGTGGTTTCGCCAGATCCGGGATTTGCAAGGAAGGCAAGGCTGTTTGCCAACCGTCTGCGGGCAGGCCTTGCAGTCTTCGATAAGGAACGACTCAGCCACGGGGGCCAGATGACAACGGCAGGCATCCTTGGTGACGTTGCCGGACGGACAGCACTGATAGTTGACGACTTCACGGTGAGTGGTGGAACCCTCGGACAAGCAGCGCAAGCCTTGATGGAAAAGGGAGCCAGGGCCGTCTATGCCACTGTTACGCACGGGCTTTTCACCGAGCAGTGCGTTCGGACCCTCAATCAGAGCCCTATCCAGAAGCTGCTGTTCACGGACACGATCGAGACTCAGCTTGCAGAAACGCCCGCCAAGGCGCAGCGGGTCACCGTGGCGCCTCTGTTTGCCGAAGCCATCAGGAGAATCCATACGCGCCAGAGCATTAGCGTCTTGTTCCAGAACTGATCCTGGCGTGATATTCTGGCACGTGCGCACCCTGCGGGTGAGGCGGTCCCGACGAACCTGAGGGAGGGCTGGCAGCCTGAGCCAGGCCAGCTAAGGCTGATCGACCCGAGCGAGGACCTTCCAGACGAATACGTTGCCTGCATTGAAGAGTTCCTGAAAGCCGGGGAAGGCGTTCGGCCTCAAAGAGAACAGCTCGTAACTGGAGATTTCCGGGCTTTCATACAGCGCTTGCGGGACGCGGCGAACGCGAAGGCAAAACGGAGAGGACGCCATGGAAAACCGGAGTGGAACCCGCCTCCTGGCCGTCGCCTCCGACAAGCTCCCGACCCAGGCGGCGGAGCTTCTGCGGCTCCTCCACCAGTTCACAGTGGAGCGGCTTGACGCGGCGCGCCGCAGGAGCCCGGCGGTTCTGGCGTCAGTGCACGAACCGGGCAAGTCCGACGTGTGCCGCGCTGAATTGCACTCGTTCCTGCGCGATTGCTGGGAAGTGCTGGACGGCCTTGGCCGCGAAGTAAACGTGTGCATGTACCATCTCTTCCCCGACGCACCGCTCTACCCGCCGGGCGCTGTCACCCGCCAATGCACGTTCTACATGGTCCGCAAGAAGCTGCACGACCATCCGAAAACTGCCGGCCATCCCGTGACGCGGCTGCTCTGCGACTCGACGCAGGCCGGACCCTCCAAGGAGTACGCGCGGCTGAGCTTCCTGTACAACATCAGCCTGTTCTTGCCGCTTATGTTGGCGGGCGCTGGCGAGCTGCCCGGCATGGCCGACCTGCCCGAGGCGGCCCGGCCGGTTATCAGACCGGCTCAGGTCGAGCGCTGCAGCGCGGAGGAAGGCGTGAAGGGAATCGTCAAGTGGCTGGAATCGCTGCTTGCGGAGTGCTACGACCGATTGACTGATGCCCTGGCGGGAACTACTCGATGATGCGGGGCACTTTGAAGCAGCCATCGGCGCTTTCCGGCGCGTTCTGAAGGGCCTCCTTGCGCGGAAGCGAACTGCCCGCGAGATCTTCGCGCACGATGGGCTGCGCCTGAATCGCGTGGACCATGGGCTCCACGCCCGTCGTGTCCAGCTCGTTCAGCTTGTCCATGTAGCCGAGGATGGAGTCGAGCTGGCCCTGAAGCCGCTGCATCTCTTCTTCAGTAAGCTCGAGGCGCGACAGGTGCGCGACGTACTCGACTTCTTTGCGCGTGATGGGCATAGCGAACACGTGCCCCGGGGGAACTACCTGGCGGCCTTGGTTATCTTGCCGTCTTTAATACACTTTGTGCAGACTCGCATCCGCTTGGCGGCTCCGCGGACGAGGACCCGGACCCGCTGCAGGTTGGGCCGGAACGTCCTGTTGCTTACGCCCGTGGTCTTGATGCCCACGCCGCCCAGGTGCTTGGCACGCCCGCGCCGAGTGTATTGCTTCCCGGAGGTCGTGCCCCTGCCGCATATTTCGCAAACTCTTGGCACTGTAGCCCTCCTCAAGTTTCGCCCCGACAAGGCCGGGACGGAAAACCCCATTATAGCAGCCGGGCTCCGCCCTTTCAAACTCCCGCGCGGCCATCGTGTCGGCCCGGCAGCCCGGCACTTGCCGTAACCAACGCCTCTCCTGTAAGCTGAGAACACGCGTTCGGCCTCACCGCGAGCGCGTCATTCGGAACATGACCATGCCCAATGACACCCCGACGGCGCCTGCGCGCGCGCCCCTGTTCGGCTACAATGCCGTCTTCATTGGGCTCCGCTACCTGCTCAAGAAGAAGCTCTCATACCTCGCCATCGTGGGCATTGCGCTCAGCGTCGGCACCATGATCGTCGTCATGAGCGTCTTCACCGGATTCCATGTCAAGCTCACCGGCGTCATCCGCGGTTATCTGAGCGACCTGACCATCGAGCCCCTTGCTGCGGGCCTCCATAACCACAACCTGCGCGACTGGCAGCTCTTCCGCCAGAAGGTCCTCGCGCAGGCGCACGTCGTGGGCGTGGCGCCTTTCATCCAAAGCGTCGGCCTCATGCGCCTGCCCGGCACCGATTACATGAGCTGGGTCTCCTTTCGCGGCGTGGACACTAAGCTCGAGCCGACGGTGTCGGAATTGAGCCACTACATGATTGTGGGCGACGTGTCCGACCTGGACAAGATGTACAGGAACCCCGAGGGCGGAGAACTGCGCGCGTGCTTCGTCGGCAAAGAGGCCCCGGGTTTCTCGGCCGAGAGCCTGCGCTTCCGAGCGGGCCAGCTCATCCTCGTCACAGCCACACGTAGCCTCGACAAACGCCTCAAGAAGTTCGCCGTCAACGGCATGTTCGAGACCGGCAACTCGGAATACGACAGCCAAGTGGTCATCATGGACCTCGACGCCGCCATGGACTTGGTGGAATCCAGCGGCGGAGTCACAGGCCTCAGCGTGAAGCTTGACAGCTACGAGAACGCCGAATCCGTCCGTTCAGGTCTGACAAACCGCCTCGCCTGGGGCGCCGAGCTTCGAGCGTTCGACGGCGGTCCCACGGCCGGCGAACGCGTCGCTCTCAGTGCCGACGGTTCCCGACTGGCCGCTCTTACTCAGGCCGGCGAGATCATCGTGTGGGGCGCGACCGCCCGGGAGCCGCTCCTCCGGCTGCCGGCCTCCTCCTCCTTGAAGCCCACAGTCCTCGCGCTCGACCATGCCGGCGAGCGATTTCTCGCCGCCTTCGAAGACGGCAGCGCCGCCATTCGCCGCGTGGAAGCCACAGGCAGCAAGTTCACGGTGCAGTCAACAAATGGCGCAGTCACGGCTGCCGCTTTCTCCCCCAGTGACGCGACCATTGCCGTAGGCCATCAGGACGGCGCCGTGGACCTCGTTGATGCGGACGGGGGCCAGCCGATCAGCCATCTCACAGGCCACAAGGGCAGCATAAACGCCGTGACCTTTGACAGCGCAAGCGAGAAGCTCCTCACGGCCTCCGCCGACGGCACGGGCCGCATTTGGGACGTCGCAGGGGGCGCCCTGCTGGCGAAGCTGGTCAGCCCCTCGGCTGTGCTCGGGGCCGTGAGCCCGTCGAACGGCCCTTCGTCACCTGCTGCCCCGCTGACCTGCTGCGCGTTTAGCCGCGACGGCCGCCGCGCCGTCACTGGCGACGCGCAAGGGCGCGTTGTCCTCTGGGATGCTGCAACAGGCAAGCCCCTGCTCGGCTGGACTCGCGGCGGCGAGGGCGTCGCAGCACCCGACAATGCCCCCGTCCTGGGAATCGCCTTCGGCGAAGAGCCGGGATCGCTGGTGACCGCCGGCAAGGACGGTATCAGTCTCTGGGGCTACCAGGTTGGCGGCGGACTGAACGAAGCGGTGCGCCGCTCGGCAATCCCCGCCGAAGGCGCACCAGTCAAGAGCGTCGCTTTCAAAGCGGACGGAACGCGCATGCTCGCCGCGGCCGGCAACGGCCGTATGAGCCTCTACTACGGCGGCGCAGGCTTTGACATCAAGACGTGGGAGGAACAGCGCAAGACCTTCGTCGAGGCCATCGCCATGGAGCGCTTCCTGATGGCCTTGATCCTCAGCCTCATCCTCATCGTGGCGGAGTTCCTCATATTCGCCATCGTCACCACCATGGTGAGCGAACGAAGGCGAGACATTGGAATACTGAAGGCGGTTGGCTTCACGAACGGACAGATATGCCTGGTCTTCCTCGTCGTGGGCCTTGCTATCGGCGTGATTGGCGCGCTTTCAGGCGTCGGGGCAGGGCTGCTCTTCGCCGATCACATCAACGCCATCCGCGAGATCGTCAGGGTGAAAATCCACTTTGACCCGTTCCCACCGGACATTTACTATTTCAAAGAGATCCCCGCCGAGGTCACTGCAGTCAGTGTCGTCGCGACGGCCGGCGGCGCCATCGTCTGCAGCCTGCTCTTCAGCATCCTGCCCGCGTTGCGGGCGGCCCGCATGGACCCCGTGCAGACGCTCCACTACGAGTAGCCCCGCAGCTGCCGCCGCCCGGCAGCCGGTCCCTCTCTGCGCGGCGCTTCAGCGCTTGCTCTTGCGCAGCTTTACGCGGATGCCGATGATGATGCCCAGCAGAACCACTGCGGACACGCCGCCCAGCAAAACCCATCCCTGCGTTCCTATCGCAAGCATCTCGGCCACTCCCAGCATAGTGGATGCGGACAACGTCAGTCAGCAGTCCATGCCACCCGACAGCCCCGCTCGGGGCGTGATCCTGCGCGCTGCCGCCGCTCCTTCGAGGTCGCGCCGGCAGAGGCCGACATTATGTTGCCAGCTTTCCATCCCCAGACGCAAGTCCTGTGCCCGAAGTTTTGCCTCTGCAAGCCCACGATCGGGCAGCGCCGCCATTGATTTTCGGCAATGCCGGAAGGGCTTCTCAAGCCTTGCGAGCCGGATCCAGGCCACTTCTGCGCCGCCGTGTTGCGTCGGGCATCCGGCTTAAGTCAGAATCCTACGCCAGGAAATTCGTGTCCCCGTGCTGCCGCCCTGTCGCGGCAATAGACACGCCATAAGCGGCAAGAGCACGCGAGTTCTAACCGGAGGGAAAACTCATGGAATACCTGGCGCTCTTCATATGGTTGGCCCTCTGCCTGCTGATGGGGGCGCTCATGCACTTTGCCATGGCGGGCGCTCTGACTCATCGGGGAGTCCAACTGCTCGCCGCCCCCGGCATGGTCATCCGCAAGGTCAGCATGGTGATGACGGCCCTGGTCTGCGGCGCCACCGTGACGAAGGTCAGCATCTACGAACTCTCAGCGCACGACATAGACTTCAGGGCTGAAGGAATGGCAAGCGTCGGGAAGGTTCTTGTGCCCCTCGCGCCCGTCTTCGGCGGCGCCGTGGCGATGATGCAGTTGAACGCGCTCTTCGGCTCACCGCTGAACCTGCACTACGCCCCCCCTGACCTTTCCGCTCTGAACGGCACCGGCTTCAAAGGGTTTTTCCACGGCACGTGGCTCGTCCTGTCGAGCGTCGTCAGCCAGGCGATCCAGGCCGACTGGCACAGCTTGAGGCTCTATGTCCTCTTCGCGCTCGTCTTCAGCCTGGCCCTCGGCGCATGCGCCCCGATGGAGCGCGTGAAAGAAGCCCTCCTCGGAGGGGCGCTCCTCGCCGTCGTCATGGCCCTCCTCTCTTCCATCGCCCTCCGCAAGGCAGGCGTCGTGGCGGCCTCCCCCGGCTGGTTCACCACGGCTCGCGCCTTCATCGTGGACTGCTCCGGCATTGCCTTCCTTATGATGGTCTACGGGATGCTGGCCGCCCTCGCTGTCGGCGGCACCGTGCGCATCTACGAGATGATGGCCAAGGGCGGCAGCAAGGCCGGCGCCCGCGGGAAGGGAAAGGGCAAGTCGGCAAAGGTGGATGAAGAGGAGATGAGGCGTGCGGCCTGAAGCCGCACGGGCGTGCGGCTTGAACCCGCACGAGCGCGCAGCTTGAAGCCGTACGAGCGCGCAGCTTGAACCCGCACGAGCGCCCAGCCTGAGCAGACCCCGCACACCCCACAGCGCCTTCGGCAGCCAGGCGTAGCCGAACACCTCGAAGCAAGCCGGCAGCACGGCAGCCACGCTACCCGCACGGTGTAGCCATCGCGCCGCCAGGGCAGCCCCAGGGCTTGCCGCTCCGCTTCACGTCCGCCTGAGCCTGCCCGCCCTCTGCGTGGCGAAGCGGATGGCGGGTCCCGCCGGGGGAGCGCGCCGGGCCTTCCCTTGATTTTCCCGCATCGCTGTGCGAGAGTGGGCGTGCTGGCGTAGCCCGCCGGCAGGGGGCTGCGAGACGGTTAACCAGCCCTACCCGTCGGGCAAGACACCGAAGCCGATTCCACACTCCACGTGGCCGTTTTGTCCAGGTCAAACCATGGGCGCAGAAGCACAAGAACTCGTGCAACTCCGCGGGCCCATCAGCAGCTTCCGGGAGGCAGTGGACTTCATCGAAGAGGGGCTCAATTACGAGAAGAGCCAGCGATGGAAATATAACCGGAAGTGGCTCGACCTGAGCCGCATGGAAGGGCTGCTCCACGCCATGGGCGACCCCCATCGCGGCTACAACATCATCCACGTGGCCGGCACGAAGGGCAAAGGCAGCACCTCCGGCGCCATTGCTCACTGCCTGTCGGAGACCGGCCATCGTACCGGCCTCCTCACGTCGCCTCACCTGGTCACCCCCTGCGAGAGGGCCGTCGTGGACGACGAGATGATCGGCGAGGAAGCGTTCTGGCGCATAACGCGGAAGATGCAGCCTTACGTCGAGGCCAAGCGGCGCGAGAAAGAGGTCAGCGGCCTGAGGGCGCCCACCTATTTCGAGATGCTCACGGCCTTGCCCTTTGAGTACTTGACCGAGCGGAACGTCGAATGGGCCGTGGTGGAGGTCGGGCTCGGCGGGCGCCTCGATGCGACCAACGTCGTGACGCCCCGCTGCTGCGTAATCACCGCAATCGGCTTCGACCATACCGACAAGCTTGGCACCACGCCCGGCTGCATAGCTGCGGAGAAGGCCGGCATCCTGAAGCCCGGCGTCCCCGTGATCCTCGCGCGACAGCAATACCCGGGCGCCCTCGTGGCGCTGCGGCGCGCGGCTGAAGAGCGCGACTGCCCGCGGTGGGAGGTGGGCCGCGAGCTTGCGCTCTCCAACCGCCGCCCGATCGCTGCCCCCGCGCACTCGGCCCTCGCGGAGGTCGGATGGCACTTCGACCTCAGGACGCCCGATCGGAACTATGAGAACCTGTTCACCCCACTCCTTGGCGCGCATCAGCTCGACAATCTTGCCGCGGCGCTCGGAGCGCTGGAGATGGCTGCCGCGCACGGCGACTTGAACATAGATCGCGATCGGATAGCGGCGGCCATCGCAAGCTTCCGCATCCCCGCCCGCGTGCAAGTCCTGCAGAAGACGCCCGCCCTCGTGCTGGACGTGGCCCACACCGTCGAGTCCATTACGGCGCTCTTAGAGGCCCTTGACACCCACTTCCCGGGCAGACGCCTGCGCCTCGTCTTCGGATGCTCCGCCGACAAGAACGTGGCGGGCATGCTCCGCGCACTGGGCGGTCGGTGCGCATCTCTGACCGTCACGCAAGCGCGCCTTCCGCGTGCTCTCCTGGCTGCCGAGTTGGCGGGCGCTGCTCGCGAAGCCGGCGTTGCAGATGATCGGCGCATGTGCGTGATCACGGATGCATGGGAAGCCACCCTGGCAACGCTCTCAGAGGCCGATCCTGACGACGTAGTGTGCGTGACGGGTTCGTTCTTCGTCGCGGGCGAAGTGCTCGCCGGCTGGCGGCGAACCCAGCCGTCGGCCCGCCATTAGCACGCTGGCGAAGGTTTCGGCTGATCGCCCACGGCTACGCCCTTGGCCGTGAGGCGCGCCGCTGGCTCGTGTTGGCAACCGAGGACAGGCACGCGGTGGCGATCCTTTGGCCCCGCGCGTGGTATCGACGAGCGGAGGATCCAAATGGCGCGATCCGGAGGACGTACGACAAGTGCTGGCAAGGCCGGTCCGAAGTCATGCTTGACCTCCTCAGCGGAGTTGGAATCGCCCTTGTGAAGCCGTACTGCGGGAACAAGAGACAGGCGAGATAGTCGCCTCTCTCGCGGCAGCGGCAGGTGGCGGGGAAAGGCTAACCACCCTCAACGGTCAGGATGCGATCGCGCTTGCTCTGAATGCGAGAATCCCATCCTGATCACTGAAAGCCTGGCTGAGAAACTCTGTGCCCGCGGCAAGAACGGTCGGCTACTCACCGCCAAATCAGCCACGAAGCCCCTGCTCAAAGAGAAAGCATGGCTTACCCAACGCGGTCGGGGCCGGGGACCGGCGCTGAAGGTCACTGGGCGTGATCTACCGCGTCGGCCCTGGAGCCGGGGGCGGACGCGATTTCTCGACCTGCTTCGTGGCCGCCGAGAGCAGTTTCTCATCGCCCAGCGCTGCTGCCACTTCCTTCGTCGCAGGCCAAGTCTCGTGGTGCTTGTCTTGCAGCGCCACGGCCTGCTGCGCGGCGCCGAATGCCTTCCGCAGCGGCACATGCCTCTCGTCCGGCCGCTGCGCCGCCATGTGCACGAGGCAGCGAGCGTGGTAGGCCCGTGCCGTCCAGCACTTGGAATCCCGCGCCGGGACAGCGTCCAACCACGTGATGATTGACCTCACCTGCCATGCCGGCTGCTGATGGCGGAGCAGAGCTGGGCCCAGCGATCGCAGCAGTCTTCTCGGGCTGACGGTCGCGCCAAGAATGAGTTTGGCGCCACCGGCCCGCCCGCTCTTCGCTCCCAAGACGGGCTCCTGTGACCTGCAACCGGAATGCTTCTCCCGGAGCTTGCATGAACGCCTCCGCACGACTAAACTCCGTAGTAGTGGGGCGCCCCCCGAGGGGGGCCCGGCATCTGGAGGAGGAAGAGCAATGGACCGGCGTGTTCTGCCGTTGCTTTGCGCAGGGTTGGTCTTGCTGGCGGCAACGTCCGCGGGTTGTCGCCGCAAGCCCGCCGAAATGACCTTCTCCGAGCGCCTTTACCGGACCGACACGGATGCGATCAAGACGCTTTTGGAGAAGGGAGCCGACCCGAATGAGAAAGCCCCCGGAGGTTATCGGCCGCTCCACGTTCTTGCCAAGTCTGACAACATGGAGTTGCTGAAGCTGCTGTTCGAGAAGGGCGCGGATCCGAACTTAGCAAACGACCAGGGCAGGACGCCGCTGCATATTGTCGCCACGTCAGGAGGGCCCGAGGCAGCCACGATGCTGATCGAGCATGGCGCAAACGTCAATGCCAAGGATAAGCAGGGCATCACGCCCCTGACGGACGCCATGCTTTCAGGCAATCGTGAAGTCGTCCGCATCCTCAGAGCGCACGGCGCCATTGCCTCGTGGGGGGCGACTGCCCCTTATCGGATGATAGATGCGGCCGGCTGGGGCAATCTGGCGCTACTCTCCTCGTTCTTGGACTCAGGAGTTGATCCCAACACCCAGGGGCCGGACGGCCAGACCGCGTTGCTGCGGGCTGTCAGAGAGCTGCAACCTGGATCGGCCAAGCTGCTCCTCGAAAGAGGCGCTGAACCTAACCTGCCGGGCAGCGATGGGCTGACCCCCCTGTATTGGGCCGTCCTGGCCGGGAGGAAAGACCTGGTCGAAGTTCTCGTCGCCCATGGTGCCAACGTCAGCGTCCGCAATATGGATGGTTTCACGGTGCTTGCGCTGGCGATTCTGAAAGGCAATGCCGACGTGGCGGCACTCCTGGAGGCGCATGGCGCGCAAGCGTGCTGGCGGGACGTGCCGGGCGGGCGCCTTTTTGAGGCGGCCGTGCAGGGCGACGCGGCTGCCGTCCAAGCTGCGTTGCAGTCAGGCTCCAATCCCAATATCCCGGGCCCCGGAGACGCTACGGCTCTGCAACTGGCTGTCGAACACAACACGCCCGAGGCCGTGAGGCTCCTGCTGGAGGCCCACGCGGCCCCGAACGTGGCCCGAGCCGACGGCATGACGCCCCTGCACCTGGCGGCGGCGGCCGGCAATATGGAGATGGCCGAACTGCTGGTCACCCACGGGGCGGACGTCAACGCCCTTAACCAGCGAGCCCAGACGCCTGCGGCGTGCGCACAGGCGGCGAAATATACTGCGATGGTCGAGTACCTGACGAAGCAAAGCGGCGAGGGCTCCGTCGCACCGTTTGGGCTGGACGAGCTAAGGGAGGGCAAGGTCGCCGGCTTGAAGGATACCGAGCCTCAGGGGGCCAGATAAAAATGAGATTATGGCATGCCCGTGCAACCGCTGGAGGAGCAAGGGAGCAATGGCCTTGTGCGGGACACCGATGTCGCGGACCCATGTGTTCCTGCCTTTGATTGCCGCCATCGCATGCTGCCGCATTCCGTGAGGACGCGCACGTGGTTCAGTTGTCCCTCGAGCGCGAAGCGGACGACACCGCGAAAACGGATGAAGGGATGACTCCGCCGGATACCGCCGCGCTCAGAGGCCCGCCTGGCCGGACAGCGCCCCTGGGTGCGCACGGCGCTGTGGCGTCCGGCCTGACATTTAGAAGGGGTGGCTCGCCGCCGAATGCCAAGGCTCAAAGCGTTACACCTTGAAGGCCGGCTCGCTGAGGCCGCAGGGGCACCCTTCTGTGCGCTCGTCGGGAGGGACGAGGGCGTGCGTTCCCACTGCCTGCGCCTTCTGAAAGCCGCTGCCGCTCCGGCTGATTTGCCGGGCACCACCGTCCGGCAATTTGAGGATGTGCCGGAAGTTCACGAGGTCCTCGATGAGCTCAGAACAGTCCCGTTTATGGGATTGGAAGGGCGGCGCGTCGTGATCGTCGAAAAGGGGGACGCTTTCCTTGCCGCGCACTGGGAGGCCCTTGCCGGCTACGTGCGCAAACCCAGCCCAACGAGCGCTCTCCTGCTCTGCGTGGATGAGTTGGATCCTGGCAAGCCGCCCGGCGCGCGCAAGAAAGCAGGCGGCGCGCAGAGAGCGAAAGGAAAGGCGAAGCCGGCGGCCGCCGAACGAGGGGAAGGCGGCGCCAAGGCGTGGCCGGCCTTCGTCGAGGTGCTGGGTGCAGAGGGCTTTATCGTCGAGTGCAGTGCGCCTTCATGGTCGGACGCGAAGAGCTGGCTGCGCGCCCAGGCCGAGCGAATGGGCAAGAAGCTGACGCCGCGCGCCGTGGATTCCCTCCTCGACGCCCTCGGCCCCAACGTGGTCGCCCTGCAGAACGAGCTTGCGAAGCTCTGCGCCTACAGCGGCGCCGAAGTGACCGTCGCCGAGCGCGATGTGGAAGAAATCGTTGCCGAGGCGCGCACGCGATCCGTCTTTGACCTGGCTGGGGCCGTCAGCCGCAGCGATGTCCCCGAAGCGTTGCGCCTCTGCCACGGCCTGCTCTTGCGCGGTGAGAAGACCGAACACATCGTGTCAGTGCTTGCGTTTCAGTTGCGTCAGCTGTGGCAGGTCAAAAGGCTGCGTGCGGCAGGCCTGTCGGAAACCGAGATTGTGCGGGCCATGCGTGTTCAACCGTTCGTGGTCACCAGGGCGATGAACGTGGTCTCCGCCCTCTCCGAAAAACGCCTGGCCAGACAGTTCGGAGTCCTGTCAGCAGCGGACGTTGAGTCGAAGAGCACGTCGCTGCGTTCGCAGGAGGAGACGGTCTGGATGGAGAACCTGGTGGCCCGGCTCTGCGCCCCCTGATATGCGCTCCAGCCGGCCGGTTGGGGGTTAGTGAGCGCGCTGACGGCGGCTTACAGGTGCACGGCGTCTACCGTATCGGCAAGCTCCATTTGATCGGCGCCAAGCAGTTCCTCGTAGGGATCGTCGAGCTCATCGCTCAGATCCGCTGCTATCGTCGCGCGCGGCTTAAGGATGAGTTCCTCGTGGCGCTTCTTTATGAGTGCCAGCCTGGAGCCCAGGCTCCGGAGCGCCGGTACGTCGTCTTTCTCCGTCTTGGCTTTTCGTGCCATGAAAAAAGTCCCTATCACCTCTTCTTGTATGAAAACCCGTGCAGACTTTTCGCGCAAGTGCAGCGCTCGGACAGTTGGAAAAAGGGTGCCAAAAGCACACTGCCGAGAAGAATCCCTTGATCCTGTCAACGGACGGCAACGCCGGCACCCAAACGGCTCACCCCCGCCTTACCATGTTGGTGTGTCACAGGGCACCGGCTGGCCCAGTGAGCGCTTGAAGACATCAAGCGTAGCATTAAGACGAGCAAGTGTAAGCAAACGCCACCCGTTTGTCAAGACCTGAAATCCCATTTTTTCGTTTTCAGAGCCGCAACCTGCCAAGGTTGCACAAATCACCCCGGCCCCCTCCGCAGCCGCGGCACGTCTCAGAGCGGCCACGGAAGCCCTCCTCTGCTACCCATGGAGCTCGCTTACCTTCTGAGTGATCACGTTGAAGTCGCCCTTCAGCGACCGGTAGAGGCTCTGGAACACGGGGTAGAACTCGCGGTAGATGCGGCTCTGCTTCTGGTTCACGCGGTACCTGTGAACGATGCTGATCGCCTGAGAGCACGCTTCCTCAACGCTGCTCCACACGCCGGTCCCCACGCCCGCCAGGAGCGCCACGCCGTAAGCTGGCCCTTCGCCGGCGTTGATCGTGCAGACCGGATGCTCGTAGACGTCGGCCTGCATCTGCCGCCAGAACTTGCTCTTGGCCCCGCCGCCGGACAGGCGTATCTCGTTCACCTCGATCCCCATCGAGTGAATGATCTCCAGCGAGTCCTTCATCGCGTAGGTGATGCCCTCCATGATGCTGCGGACGATTTCGTTCTTGCCGTGCCTTGGTGTGAGGCCGACCAGCGCTCCCCGCGCGTTCGGGTCTGCGTGCGGCGTGCGCTCGCCCGTCAGGTAGGGGAGGAACAGGAGGCCCTCGCAGCCGGCCGCGGCCTGTGCCGCTTCGTTGCAGAGGATGTCGTAGGGGTCTACGCCGCGCTTCTGTGCCTCCGCCTTCTCCGTATCCGCCATGTGGTTCCTGTACCACTGGAGTGAGCCGCCTGCGCTCAGCACCACGCCCATGACGTGCCACTTGCCGGGGACGGCGTGGCAGAACGTGTGCACCCTCCCCTTGGGGTCTGTAGCTACCTGGTCGCTGAATGCGAAGACGACCCCGCTCGTGCCGATCGTGGCGCTGATGACGCCGCTCCTGACGATGCCGTTGCCGACGGCGCCCGCCGCCTGGTCTCCGCCGCCCCCGACGATAGGCGTTCCCGCCGGTATGCCAAGCTCCCTCGCCACGGCTGCGCTCACCTGAGCGCTCACCTCGGGGGATTCGTAGCAGTCAGCTAACAGCTCCCGGTCTATCTCCAGCTTCCGGAGAACCTCGTCGCTCCAGGCGCGCTTGCGGATGTCGAGCAGCAGCATTCCGCTCGCATCGCTCACCTCGGTGGCGAAAGAGCCGCTGAGGCGGAAGCGCACGTAATCCTTGGGCAGCAGGACCTTGCGGCACTTGTCGTAATTCCGGGGTTCGTTGTTGCGCACCCAGAGTATCTTCGGCGCGGTGAAGCCCGTCAGGGCGGGGTTGCAGACGAGCTTCAGCAGGCGCCTCAGCCCGACCGCCTCCGTCATCTGCCTGCACTCGGCGGCGGTGCGCTGGTCGTTCCAGAGGATGGCGCGGCGGATCACTTCGTGGCTCTTGTTAAGCATCACCAGCCCGTGCATCTGGCCGCTCAAGCCGATACCTCGGACCTGTCCGCCGCTGACGCCGGTCTTGGCGAGGACGCCGCGGATGGACCGGCACGTGCCGTTCCACCAGTCCTCCGGGTCCTGCTCGCTCCAGAGCGGCTTCGGCGTGTAGCAGGGGTACTCGGTCGTCACGGTCCCGAGCACCCGGCCCCGCTCGTCGCAAAGGAGGGCCTTCGCCCCCGTCGTGCTGACGTCTACGCCGATCAAGTAGGCCACGGTGCTTACTCCTCACTCGGTTTCCGACTGGCCCGCCACATGTTGAAAGCGTGATTATATGCTCGGCGAGCGGGGTGTCAATCGCTTGGCGCGGCGAGCGCCCGCCTTGCGCGGCGCACACACGGCGCAGGTGCCGCGTCGCGCGCTCAGCCCCTCCCGCCACGGACCCATCATGCACGTTCCGCGAACGGCATGTGTCCGTTTTGCGCGCATTTGGCCCTTGACCTTCGAAACGATGAGAATTGTGCCGCCGAGGCCGGTGGGTAAAAGTGGCACCGAGAAGCATGCGGAATGAAGAATGGTGGGCCAGGAATGTGGGGGCCGCCGGCCCGCCCCAACTACTGCGAGGGCGCCACAGATTCCCGGGGCATTTCCGGGCCGTCGTCCCAGCCGCCGCCAAGGGCCTTGTACAAGGCCACCAGGTCGGTGGAGACGACGCCGGTGCTCTGCACCAGGGCGTCTTCCGTGGCGAACAACGACCGCTGGGCATCCAGCACGCTGAGGAAGTCCGTCTGGCCGTTGACGTATAGCTGGGTGGCGTAGTCAACGGCTTTGCGGTTGGCGGCCACTGCGTCAATGAGCGCCTTGCGGTGCTCCGCTTCCCTGGCGGAGGCGATCAGGGCGTTTTCGACGTCTTGCAGGGCCGTCAGGACCGTCTGCCGATAGGTGAGGAGGGATTGTTCCTGGAGGGCCTTCTGCGCTTCGATGGTAGAAACTGTGGAGCCGCCGCTGAAGAGTTGCCAACTGGCCGACGGGCCGACGGACCAGAAGCGGTGGGCCCAGTCCAGCAAGTCGTTGGAGTGGCTGCCGGTGAAGCCGGCCGAGCCGGAGAGCGTGAACTTGGGGAACAGGTCGGCCGTAGCCACGCCGATGCGGGCGGTGGCGGAATGAATCTGAGCTTCGGCCCGGCGGATGTCAGGGCGCCGCCGGAGCAGCTCCGACGGGACGCCCGCCGGCGGCGCGGGGGGAGCGGCGGGAATGTCCGAGGAGGGCGACAACTCCGCCAGGAGGGCGCCGGGCGGCTCGCCGAGCAGGACGCTCAGGCTGTATATGGTCTGCTGGGCGGAGGCCTCCAGTTGCGGTATCGTGGAGGCTGTGGTAGCGACCAGGGCCTCGGCGTTGGCTACGTCCAGAGAACCTACGAAACCGGCCATTTTCCGCTTGCGGGTGAGTTCGGCAGAATCCTTTTGCGCTTTGAGGTTCTCCTGGGCAATTGCAATCCGCTGCTGGAAGGCACGTAGGTCAATGTAGTTGAGCGCAACTTCGGCGACGAGGGTCACAAGCACGTCGCGGCGGTCCTCAACAGCAGCCTGGATGTCGGCATCGGCGGCCTCGACGCCGCGCCGGATGCCGCCGAAGATGTCAATCTCCCACGAGGCATCGAGGCCGTCGCGGTAGAGATCGCTGATGACTCCTTTGGTTCCTTTGGGCGTGTCCACCGGGGTGCGGGAGCGCGTGTACGAGCCGGACGCACTAACTGCGGGCCAGAGGCCGGCCGCTGCAACGCCGCGAGCTGCGCGGGCTTGGCGGATGCGGGCTTCGGCCTGTTTCAGGTCCAGGTTGGACTTGACGGCCCTGTCCACCAGGGAGGTCAGGGCCGGGTCGTTGAACATGGTCCACCAGTGGACGAGATCCTGAGCACCGGCTTCCGCTGCCATGGGCCCTGACCAGGCGGGGGGGACCTGGGGTTGCGGCGGCCGGAAGTTCGGGCCGACGGTGCAACCCGCCGCTGCCGCCAGGAGAAGCATAAGGGTGACGGTGAGCGCGCAGGCCTGTGCAGGCGATGTGCTTCGATCCGTATGGCGCATGTTCTACCCTCCTTATGAAGCGCCGGCCCGGTGTCCTTCCGGCTCCGTCACTCGTACCGCAGGGCTTCGATGGGGTCCAACCGCGAAGCCTTCCACGCCGGATAATAGCCGAAGACGATGCCGACGCTGGCCGAGACCAAGACGGCCACGACGATGGCAGTCGGAGAGGCTTCGACCGGCCACCGTAGGAGCAAGCGCACCAGGTGCGATCCGCCATGTCCGAGCAAGATGCCCAAGGCTCCTCCCACAAGGCAGAGCCCCACCGCTTCCACGAGGAACTGGCGCAGTATGTCCCTCGGCCGGGCGCCCACGGCCATGCGCAGGCCGATCTCGCGCGTCCGTTCGGTGACGGATACGAGCATGATGTTCATGATGCCCACGCCGCCCACGACCAGCGAGATCATGGCGACGGCGAGCAGCAGGTTGGTCATGGACTTCGTGGTGGAGGTGAGGACTCTGGACATTTCCGTCATGTCGCGGATGGTGAAGTCGTCCTCCTTGCCGGTGAGGAGGTGGTGCCTGCGCCGGAGGACTTCGGTGATCTGTTCGATGGCCTTGGATATCTGGTCGGTGCTGCGGGCGCTGATCATTATCTGGTCAACGTTGGCGGCGCGGGTGAGCGTGGGGTTGTCGGCGGTCTGGGTTTCGGACTGGTCCGGGTAATAGTTGGGGGGCTCGGAGGGGTAGAGGTTGCTCAGTGTGTTGGTCGATTTGCTGGAGCCGCTGCTGACGCTCTGGGTGGTGTTGGTGAGTGTGGAGCCGGCCACGCGGTTGCGCATGGTGGTCCAGGGAGCCAGGAGGATGTCGTCCTGGTCCATGCCCATCATGTTGGCGCCTTTGGAGCGCAGCACGCCCACGACGCGGAAGAGGACATTGTTGATGCGGATTTCCTTGCCGATGGGCGATTCGTCGTTGTACAGCTCGTGGACCAGGGTTTTGCCGATTATGCAGACTTTGTTGCCGTTGAGTATGTCGCGGTCGGTGAAGCAGGCCCCTTCGGCAATGCCGCTCCAGCCCTGCACGTCCAGGTATGCGGCCGTGGTGCCGGACATGGAGGAAGGGCTCCAGTTCAGGTTGCCCACGACTACCTGCGTGCGTGCCCTTACGACGGGCGCGGCGTAGCGCACGGCGGAACATTCCTTGAGTATGGCGTCGCAGTCCGCGGCCGTAAGCGTGGTGGCGTTGCCGGTGCTTACGCCGCCGGTGCTGAGCGTGCCGGGCATGACGAGCAGCACGTTGGCGCCCATGCTGGAGATGTCCTTCTGGATGGACAAGGATGACCCCGCGCCGATCTCCATCATGGCGATGACGGCGCCTACGCCGATCACTATGCCCAGCGTGGTCAGCAGGGCGCGCATCGGGTTGCGGCGCAGGGCCCGCATGGCGGTTGTGATGGTGCGGTATGCTCTCATGGGCGGCTCCCTGCCGGCGCCGCTGAGGGGGCGGGCGCGGCCTGCGCGCCGGCGCCGTTCTCAATCACGCCGTCGCGGATGTGAATGATGCGCCTGGCATGTGCGGCTATGGTGGCGTCGTGGGTGACCAGGATGATGGTGATGCCGTCCTCTTCGTTGAGCTGGCGGAACATGGCGAGTATCTCCTCGCTTGTGCGGGAGTCGAGGTTGCCCGTGGGTTCGTCAGCGAGAAGGATGGCAGGCCGGTTGACGAGGGCCCGGGCAATCGCCACTCTCTGCTGCTGTCCGCCGGAAAGCTGGGACGGCTGATGCATGAGGCGATCTCCCAGCCCTGTGCGCCGGAGCATTTCCGCCGCCCGCTGGGAGGCCTCTCGCTCGGAAACGCCTTCGGCCGCGTACGAAAGCGGCGTGGCCACGTTCTCCAGCGCGCTGGTGCGGGGCAACAGGTTGAAGGTCTGGAAGACGAAGCCGAGCCTGCGGTTCCGCAGGAGGGCACGTTGATCGGCAGAGAGCTGCGACACCTCCCGTCCGTCGAGCCAATACTGGCCGGACGTCGGCCGGTCCAGGCACCCCAGGAGGTTCATCAGGGTGCTCTTGCCCGAACCGGACGCGCCCATCAGGGCGACCATCTCCCCCTGCGTTACCGTGAGGGAGACACCCTTGAGCACGGGCACGTCAATGTCGCCCATGTGGTAGGTCTTGCGTATGTCGCGCATCTCTATGAGTTCCATCTGCCGGTCGCTCCGCGATGTGGCGATCTTCGGTTTTACGGTAGCCTGCGCCCGCCTTACAGCCCGGGAGGGGGGCCCATCTTGCTCCCCTTCGGGGGCTTCGGCATGAAGGGATTGGTGGCGCCGTCCTGGCCTGCCGTCTGCGTACCAATGCCGGTGACCACTTCCATGCCTTCGGCCAGGCCCTGCCCATCCACCTCGCTGTTCACGTCGTCCGTGAGTCCGACGTGCACGGCTATCGGCCGCACGTACGCTCCGTCGGCCACCCAGACGATCCCGCTGCCTTCCTGTGCGTTCAGCCCGGCCAGGGCATCGGCGCTGCCCGGCGCGGCCTGTTCGGCGGTGGGCGTCCACCGCAGTGCGGAGTTCGGCAGCTGCAGCACGTCCTCGTGGCGTGCGGTCTCGAACTGCACGTTGGCCGTCAGGTAGGGCAGCAGGCGGCCGCTGGAGTTGTCCGCGGTGATCTCCACCATGTAAGTCACCACGTTCTGCGTCATGGAGGCGTTGAGCCGGACCTTGCGCACCGTGCCCTGGAAGGTTTCGCCGGGGAATGCGTCCACGGTGAACGCCACCGGCAGGCCGGGTTTGATCTTGCCTATGTCCGCCTCGTTGACGGCCGCCCACACCTGCATGTGCTTCAGGTCCTTGGCGATCAGGAAGAGGCTGGGGGCGTCCATGCTGGCGTTCACGGTCTGGCCGACGTTCACCCTGCGGTCAATGATGACGCCCTTGACCGGCGACTTGATGGTGCAGTAGCCCATGTTGCGCTGTGCACTCTGCAGGGACGCCCTGGCCTGCGCCAGCGAGGCCATGGATTGCCTGATGGACGCCTCGCCCGCCGCCACGTTGGCCACGGCCGCCTCGTAGGCCGACTGGTAGCCGTCGTAGGTGGCCTGGGCCAGCGCATCGCCGGCGCCGATCTTCTGTGCCCTGTTCCAGTCGCGTTCGGCCTTGCGCAGCTCGGCCTTCAACTGGTCCAGCGTGGCCTGCCCGCTTTGGGCCCCGGCCTCGGCCTGCGCGACCTGGGCCTCCATCTGCGCCACTTCCGCCGCGTACAGCGAATCGTCTATCTGCGCCAGGATCGTGCCTTGCTCGACTTCCGAGCCGTAGTCCACGGTGCCTCCGGCGGCGTCCTTTCCGAAGAAGAGGATCTGCCCGCCCACCTGCGCGCCCACGTTGATGCTTTCCTCCGGCTCAACCGTCCCCGTGGCCCTGATGGAGACGACCAGATCGCCGCGCTCTACCGAGGCGGCCTGGAACACCGAGCCCTGCGCTTCCGTGCGCGTCATGACCCAGGCGATGCTGGCGCCCGATGCTGCAAGCACGAGCACTGTCACAAGGGCCTTACTGCCCAAGAGTTTCATTGTCCTGCTTCCTCAACGAATGGGAATGGGGTTCGTGCGCTGATGCTTGAGGGGGTTCGGCCCGGCAGGCGGAGGCGTCCGTGGATGGCCCGCCGCCGCTGCCTCTCTCGGCCTGTTCCCGCACGGCCTGGATGCCCGCCAGCGAGAACGTGGCGACATGTTGCGCGTAGGCGTGGATGTCGTCAATTACGGGCGGATGACCGTCGTCGGCCCGACGCTCCTTGTGCAGGTGCCGTCCCATGAGCACATCGAAGCACTGGCTCACTATGCTCGCCTCGCAGAACTGCACCTGCTGCTCCGTAGCGTGAGGGCCGAGTAGCTCGCGCACGATCGCGGCCATGGCCTCGTGCAGCGGATGCAGGCATTCGCGGATCACCTCATCGAGCAGGGCCGTGGGGTTGGCCATCTCCTTGCGGGCGATCTGGAAGTCCCGGGTCTCGGGGTCAACGACACGCTGCACCAGGGAAAGGATGTGCCCGCGTAGCCGCTCTTCAGCCGGGGCGGAGGAGGGGACTCCGCCGTCGGGCGGATGGGCCTCCAGCGAGCGCTGGAAGGCCAGCCGCCATGCCTCAACGTAGAGCGTCTCCTTGTCGCCGAAGTAGTAGTTGACCGCTGCGATGTTCGCGCCGGCCTGCTCGCAGATCTCCGCGACGGTGGCATCGTGGAAGCCTTTTTCTGCGAAGGCCCTGCAGGCGGCCGCGAGGAGCTGCGTGGCTGCCCCCCCGCGCCTGCCCGGCCGGGCGCTTCGCTTCCTTGCTGTTCTGCTCGATCGCATGTAAAGCCCTCCGCAGCGCAACAGCTTTCAAACGTATATTTCAAATATCCAATTTAACACCTGCCGGCAGACGTGTCAAGGCTTCTTCTCCGTTCCATCCGTCCTGCTGTCATGTTCCCCCCGAAAGGGCCCCATGGCCTTCAGGGGCGCAAGGACGCGAGTTGGGCGACGAAAGAGCGGCCGAAAATCTTCGTACAAGGTGCTCCGTCAACGCACGAAGCCGTTCCGTTCGTCCTTGACGCGGACCTCTGAAGGTATTAGTCTCAAGAATGGGCGTGCACCGTATGGGGGTGCAGCTTCGGCTTTTGGCGTCGAGGATGCAGAATACGGGCCGCTTCGCCTGCACCCCGGGGCCGCGGCGCGACGTTGCCAGTGCCCGGGGCTTCGGATGCGTGCCGAGCTTGCACGATTCAGCAGTTTACCCCTATCGCAACGATAAACGATGTCCGAGCCCACTTCCACACCTGGGCCGTCGCCCGGCCTTGAGCCGCCCGCCAAAAGGGAGACGCGGACGCGCCGGCTGATCGTGCGGGTTATCTTGCCGATGGCGGTCGTTGCCGGATTGGTGATCGGTGCGCTTTCTTATGTGCATTCCCTGCACTACCAGTCCACGGACGACGCCTTCATCGCCGGCCATATCACGATGATCGGCCCCCGCGTTGCCGGCCACGTAGCGAAGGTGGCCGTGGAGGATAACCAGTACGTCGAGCAGGGCGATCTGCTGCTGGAACTCGACCCGCGCGATTTCGAGGTGAAACTCGCGGCCGCCAAAGCGGCCCGTGAGGCCGCTTTCGCGACGGCGACGGCCGCGAAGATAAACGCCGAACTGACCCGTGTCGTCTCTTACGCAGGGCTGGACGAAGCAGTGGCAGCCGTAAAGCTGGCGGAAGCGGTGGCGGACACGGCGAAGTCTCGCCTGCATGTTGCCCAGGTTCAGTTGGATCACGCCCAGGTGGCAGTCACGGTCAGCCAGGCCACGGCCGACGAAGCGGAGGCTGGCGTGGGCGCAGCCGAGGCCGAGGCTAACCGCGACCAGTTGGATCTGAGCAGGTATGAGGAACTCTACAAGACCAATACCGTAAGCCAGCAGACACTGGACCACGCCGCGGCGCAGGCGCGCGCCTCACAAGCCGATCTCGAGGCCGCGCGCAAGAGAGCAGCGGCGGCCAAAGCGCAGGTGACCCAGACCCAGGCCGCCGTCAAGGTAGCTGAGGGGAACGTGGTGCAGGCACAGTCGGAGTTCTCTCAGGCTCAGGCGAGT
>Ga0315289_10001582_pt1 | contig 35464 bp, 24 predicted proteins | sample YL17G11_40_MG_FD_203452 | JGI IMG/M metagenome (GOLD analysis project Ga0315289, IMG submission 203452) | Sediment microbial communities from Yellowstone Lake, YNP, Wyoming, USA - YL17G11_40 | ecosystem: Environmental > Aquatic > Freshwater > Lake > Sediment | place: USA: Wyoming | collected...
GGCCAACAGGTAAATACCTGCCAAGCGGGAACCCCAGGCGACGAACTCTGCGACACCCTCGACAACGACTGCGACGGCTCGACCGCCGATGACGGTGAAGACGAGACCTGGTACGGCGAGCCCACCACCTGCGGCGTGGGAGAATGCTACGACACCGGCGAGTTGACCTGCCAAGGCGGCCAACAGGTAGATACCTGCGAAGAGGGAACCCCAGGCGCAGACGATGACTGCGACGGCCTCGACAACGACTGCGACGGCTCCGTAGACGAAGATCATGTCTGTGACCCCGACGCGTACACCTGCGCGCAGCCGGGCTATATCACGTTCGAGGACCTACCCGATGGCACCAACCTCTCCGCTGGAGCTATGGGCGGCGTACAGTTCACGACCACGGGCGGCTATACGTGGCTGGTGGGCGACTTCGACACTGGCTCCTACAACGGCAAGTACCCCAACGGCTGGGCCCCTCCCCCCTCGGGCTACACGAGCCAGGGAACACATTGGGCGTGGTTGGGCGCCAGCCAGGGAGCAGGCCGTATCGACTTTGTGAATGGCCCCGCTTCCTACTTCAGCCTCCTGACTTCCGCTGTCTCTCCGGTGTACCTGGAGGCCTACGCTGCCGACGACAGCCTGCTGGAGACGGCGGGACCGTCGTCCAATAACTACAGCACGGGGCACATGGACGAACTGAAGATCACGCGAGCGACTGCCGACATGGCCTACGTCATCGTTCACGATGAAGGCGACTACTTCATAGTCGATGCCATCTGCACCGATGCGCCCGGCGTGAGCCCCTATGCCGACGTCGAGATCGTCAGCCAGAGCTTCGTCGACCCGCCAGACGAGATCGACGTGAGCGAGAACGTGCCGGTCACCCTGCGCAAGGTGCTGCACAACAACGGCCCATCCACCAATCCGGTGGAGGTGACCATCACCAAGACGGCCACCGCCCCTGACGACTGCACCATCAGCCCATCGACGCACAGTGAGCAGGTGGAGCTACCCCTGAGCGTGGACGTGACCCACGATGAGCAGTTCACCATCCACTGCTCCAACCCCAGCGAGCACACCTTCACGGTGGAGAACGTAGTGAGTGGGCCCAAGGACCCGCTGATCGTTGACCCCGACCTGACCAACAATGTCGAATCCACGGACCTGACGGTCGCGGCCACCGCCGAGGCGGATGTGAAGATCGTGAGCCAGGGCTTCGTTGGCGCGCCGGCGGAGATTCAGGTCAGCGTGGACACGCCGGTAACGCTGCGCAAGGTGCTGCACAACAACGGGCCCTACACTGGCGCCGTAACGGTGACCATTCACAAGGTGGCCACGGCCCTCGCCCCCGCCGACTCCACGATCAGCCCGCCGAGCCACAGCCAAGACGTAGTGCTGCCGCAGAGCGTGGACGTGACCGTCAATGAGACCTTCACCATCCACTGCTCCAAGGACGGCACCTACACCTTCAGGGTGAAGAACGCAGTGAGTGGGCCCACGGACGTGCACGTCGCTGACCCCGATATGACCAACAACACCGCCCACACGGAGCTCACGGTGGACTGCATCGGTAAGGCCGACGTGAAGATCATCAGCCAGCAGTTCGTCGACCCGCCGAGCCAGATCGACGTCAGCGCCAACGTGCCGATCAAGCTGCGCAAGGTGCTGCACAACAACGGCCCCTACGCCGGTCCCGTGGAGGTGACCATCACCAAGACAGCCACCGCCCCCGCCGACTGCACAATCGACCCACCGACGCACAGCCAGCAGGTGGAGCTGCCCTTGAGCGTGGACGTGCCCGTCGATGAGACCTTCACCATCCACTGCTCCAAGCCCAGCGAGCACACCTTCACCGTGAAGAACGTAGTGAGTGGGCCCAAGGACGCGCGCATCATTGACCCCGACATGAACAACAATGTCGCCTCCACGGACCTGACGGTGGACGCCATCGCCTACGGCGACCTGAAGGTGGTGAGCGTAATCATTCCCCCGGACATCAGCGGCGAGGTCAGTGTCAACAAGCCGGTGACCCTGGGGGCCACGATTCACAACAACGGCGGGTTCGGCCCGGTGATGACCCACATGAGGCTCACCTTCGACGTCGCGCAGAACTGCAGACTCTGGGTCGTATTCCCCACTCAGCCGCCTGTCGAGGTCGAGGTCCACTCGGGCGTGCCCATAGACGCCCCCATCCCCCATGCCCTGGATGTGAACGTGGACCTGCCGTTGAGCGTGGGCGTCATCGGCCACTGCAGCGCGCCTGCCGCGTACATGTTCTCGGGCTGCGCCGAGATCGTGGTTGACCAGCCCCACGTCGTTGACCCCACGCCGGACAACAACAAGGCCTGCACCGGGCGTGAGGTGCCCGTCTATGCCTACGCCGACATGAAGGTCGTTGCCCAGTACGTGGAGAACCCGCCGACGACAATCCCGGTAAGCCAGGACGTGCCGATCGTCCTGGACAAGGTGATCCACAACAACGGGCCCTGGGGGCCAGTGGATGCGGTCACGACGACAGTCGTCACTGCACCAGCGGACTGCACGGTGGCCCCCGTGGTTCACGTCCAGCAGTTCCACAACCTGCCGGTGAGCGTGGACATCCTCCACCACGAGCCGTTCACCATTCACTGCTACAAGCCCAGCGAGCATGCCTTCACCTTCGACGATGAGGTGCAGTTGAATGACCCCAACGAGTACGTCCTCGAGCGGGACCCCGTCAACAACAGCAAGTCCACCTTGCTGACGGTGAAGGGCATGGCCAAGGCCGACGTCAAGATCACCGGCGCCAGCTTCGTCGACCCGCCCACGAAGATACCGTACAATGAGGACGTGGACATCACCCTGCGCAAGCACATCCATAACAATGGCTCCTGGGCGCCGGTGGACATCGCCATCACCGCCACGGCCACTGCTCCTACCGACTGCACGGTTGTTCGCAAGGATGTGCCCACCTCAATCAGTGCTGTGCCCGTCAGCATCGACCAGGTGGTGAACGAGGTGTGGACCATCAGGTGCACGGAGGATGGTCTGAAGACCTTCGTCTTCGACAACTCCATCGGCGTGACTACCCCGCATGTGTCCGACCCCTACCCGGCCAACAACAGCAGCCATAAGATGCTGACCGTGACAGACGATGCAAGCCCTGACGCGGACGCCGATGGCGACGGCCTGTGCGACATCTGTGAGCTGGAGGGGGTTACCGACCCCTTGAAACCGGACAGCGATGGCGATGGGGTATCGGACGGCGCCAGCGACCCGGACGGTGAGGGGCCCATCGTGGCCGGTCCCGACAACTGCGCGATGGTGAAGAACCCTACACAGGCCGACTTCGACGGGGACGGCGTAGGCGACGCCTGCGACATGGATGACGGCGATGCCGATGGCTTCCGCGATGCAGTCGAGCTGTACGTGGGCACCGACCCGCTGAAGGCCTGTCCTGACGGCAGCGACGACGCCTGGCCCTTGGACATCAACATGGACAAGCACGTCACTATGGCCGACGTCTTCAAGTATTCGGGCAAGATCGGGAGGCAGGTGTCCGGCGACCCACTCCTCCAGCGACTGGACCTCAACATGGACAACTCCATCACTGTGGCGGACGTGTTCAAGTTCGCGGGGATGATAGGAAAGGGGTGCGCCTAGGGAGCCGTACCTCCTCTTGTGTGAGGTAGCCGCAGGCCGCCCTGCGGCGCCGCGGGCGGATGTCGTCGCGTGGTTGGGGGCGGCCGGCTGGGTGTAGGGCGGGTCCTGCCTCCAGTTTGTGCGGATTTGCTCGGCCCGTCAGAGGCCACCAGGATGTAGCGGCGGTCTCGACGGGCCGAGTCACTTTCGTGACGAGCGTCACGAGATACACCCGCTGCCGGTTCTTGCCTGTCTCATCGGCGCTGTAAGCCATTGTGAGAGGACGCAGCGTGGCTCGGGCTCGATCGCGGCTCGCATTGAGCCTGCATGCCTTCCCCCTACACCCTCGCGTCCGAGTTGCCAACACTTTGCTAACCAAATTGGCTAGCAAAGGCGGCACCAAGCGGGACGAATTTGAGGCAACTGGACACCTGCCCGGGGAGCCAACCACCCCAAGGGGGGCCAGCTTCGGTTCAAGTCCGATTTCCGACGGAGGGGGATGGGAAATCGCGTCTCGCCAATCACGATGCGTTGGACGGCTTGATCATCGTACTAAGATCAAACTCTTGGCGAATCCGTCGGCCTTGGTCTGACGTTACTTATAGATGGGAAGTTTCCCGCCCCGAGCAGGGAGAGAGCTTTTGTGGTCGCACCCCGAAGGCTCTCTCTTTCTTTGGGCGCCACGCTGGTGTGGAGCGCCCAGGCCATATGACTGGTTTCCGTCCAGGTAGGTTGGGCTGGCAAAAAGAGAGGCGACGCTGCGACAGTGCGGTTCTCAGCCACACTGCTCGCCCGCGCGCCGCATGTCGCCTGCGTCGCCAGGCAAATAGACGCGGAATATGATCCACTGTTACACGGGGCTGCCGAAGCTGGCCCGGCGCCTGGCTACTGGGGCGAATCAGCCCACATGACAAGTGAATTCTTCTAGCTTCGGTACGCTAGCCGTTGACAACGTATTCTTCGAGTGCGATGATGCTCTCGCCCTGCTGTCTGCCTTGCGCTGGCGAGACGGGCCTCGTTGGGTTGGGCGACAGCAAGAGGAAGCCATGAACGGTCTGCTACCACCGGAATGTCTGCAGGGCATTTTAGACGTGCTGGATGTCGCGGTTACCTGTCTGGACCTCGAGGGCCGCGTTCAGGTCTGGAACCGGGCGTCGGAGCAGTTGAGCGGATGGAGCAGAGAGGAAATGATAGGCTCCACGGTAGATCGGGTTATTCCCCCAAGCGGGCGGGAGAAGAGGAGGGAAGCGGTCGCTCGCACCCTGGCCGAGGGAGAGGCCGCAGGGACATACAGCCGCGTCCACAAGGATGGCACAATCTTCCACATCGAGATGCGCATGCACCTGATCCGCGACAAGCAGGGAGAGCCACAGGCCATCGTCGCTTTGGTTAAGCCGCTCGCGGGACACGGAGTTTCCTTGACCCCCAGGCAGAGGGAAGTGCTCGAGCACATTGCCACTGGACGGACGAACGACGAGATCGCGAGGAGACTGGTTGTAAGCCGACGCACAGTAGAGAGGCATGTGGCGGCGATCCTCGACAAGTTCGATGTAGAGAATAGGGCAGCTGCGGCTGCCGTAGGAGTGGCAGCCGGACTTGCGCAACCGAAGGGCTCTCCGGTCTAGAATCGTGCCGGCGGCATGTCAGAAGCCCGGTCGTTCAAGGGCTTTGTCAAGCCTTTGCATCGCCACGGCCCGCAGTTTGTCGGTCTTCGCCTCCAGATCTCGCAGTTCCTCGTCTGTGAAGACGGAGAAGAGCTCCTGGGCCAGCCGATTCGCGACCGGCATAGCTTCCTCCAACTTGAGCTGACCCTTGGGGGTCAAGCGTACCCAGGTCTTGCGCCGGTCACGCCGCTCGAACTTCCTCTCCACCAAATCGTGGACCTCCAGGCGGTCGACCAGGCCAGTAATGGTCTGACTCGACTTGACCATCGCCCGGCCAATCTCGCCAGTAGTGAGGATGTCTCCGTTCTCCTTCAGAACAGACAACAGATGTAGCTGCGGAAGAGACAGATTGTAGGGCAGCAGAGCCAGTTCGGTCAGCTTGAAGATGGCGCTGTAAGGCCGGTAGAGGCCAACCCACTCGGCCATACCTCTCTCCTGCTGTTCGACCGCCGGTTGCTTTTTGGCTTGAGGCTTCATTTCGCTCTCCTTCTTTCCTCCAGCGTTGGAGTCTTTGCTGCATTCTCTCCTCTATTCTCCGTCGGCGCAAGACATACCGCCTACGTCGGTAACTACCCATCTTTCGCCCAAGGTCGGGGCGGGTGCGATTCGGTGGGCCTCGAAGCGGTATGGGGTGTGGGTATTGCTCTGCAGGCAGAGCGTGTCCGTAGAGCGTTCCCTATGAGCCTTTCATGGAATCTTCCCCCTATACTTGACCGTAAAGGTTTGACAAATCGTCGGCGTTGGCCTAGCGTACCGTCGACATCGGGAATTTCCCGCCCCGAGCAGGGAGAGAGCCTTTGTGGCCGCACCCCCGAAGGCTCTCTCTTTGTTTGAGCGCCGCGCTGGTGAGGATGACCTAGGACAGGATGAGTACTTTCCGTCTTGATCAAGGTGGCCCACTGGTTGAGAATGGTGGGGAAAAAGGGGGGGTGCAGCTGACGAGCCCGGCGTGCTTGGGGTGGGGAGATGGTATTAGAAGGCCGGCTCTCCCCATCCCTCTCCGTCGGAAATCGGGCTGAGACCGAAGCTGCCCCCGCACTCGCCAGGCTCACGGTCGCCCATGTCGGCGTAGTGCTCTGGGGTGGCAGGCAGGCAAGCCTTCGAGCCAGAAAAACCTTCAGCGCACGCATCGCGAATCAGGGCCGCCTCACGGCCCGACGCCGGCCGCCGCAGCGGCCTGAGTGACCTGGAAGAGCGCGCTCGTGGCGTCCTCCACGCCGTTGAACAGGGGCTGCGGGTAGAGCCCCACCAACAGCACGCCCACGATCAGCACCGCCACCACCGCATACTCCATCCGCGGCACCGGCAAGCGCGCCTTTTCCAGGGGCTCCACCAGGTACATCTGCTTAATGATCCCCAGGTAATAATACAGGGAAACCAGGCTCATGAACACAGCAATCGAGGAGAGCCAGAGGAGATCCTGCTGGGCAGCGGCCTGGAAGAGGATGAACTTGGTGGCGAAGCCGGCGAACAGCGGCATGCCCGCCAGCGAGAATAGGGCGATGGTCAGGCAGAGGGCCAGGAACGGCGCCCGCTCCGCCAGGCCGCCGAAGTCCGCGATCTCATCCTTGCCGGTCTGGTTGTAGTAAACGATGACGCAGACAAAGGCCGCCAGATTGGTGATTACGTAGCCCGCCAGGTGCAGCAACAGGGCGCTGGCCGGGTCGCTGGGGCCGTGCGGCGTGAGGGCGGCGATCCCCATGAGCATGAACCCCACCTGCCCAATGCTCGAGTAGGCCAGCAGGCGCTTGATGTTGTGCTGTTGGGTGGCCACCAGGTTCCCCAGGACCATGGTGGCCGCTGAGAGGCCGGCGATGATCCAGCGCCAGTCGTCGGCCATGGGCAACATGGCCTGGCCAAACAGCTTCAGAAAGAGGGCGAAGCCCGCCGCCTTGGAGATGGCCGAGATGAAGGCGGTGATCGGCAGCGGCGCCCCCTCGTAGGCGTCAGGCGTCCACATGTGGAAGGGCACCGCCGCCACCTTGAACCCCAGCCCGGCGATCATCAGAACGATGCCCAGCAATAGGGCGAAGGCGATGCTGCTGGTGTCGCCGCTCAGGGCGCTAGCGATGCCGGCGAAGCTGGTGGTCTTGGTCACGCCGTAGACCAGGCTCATGCCGTAGAGGAAGATGGCCGAGGAGAAGGCCCCCAGCAGCATGAACTTTAGCCCCGCCTCGTTCGACTTGAGGTCGAACTTGGCGTAAGAGGTGAGGACATAGAGGCTGAAGCTCAGCAGCTCCAGCGAGATGTAGGCCGTCAGCAGCTCCTTGGCCGCCGCCATGTAGGTGCCACCGATGACCGTCAGCAGGATTAGGGCGTAGTACTCGCCGGGGTGGAGCAGGCGGTCCTTCACGTACTGCGCGGACGCCAGGCAGATGAAGAAGGCGATGAGCCCGAAGAAGATGCGGAAGAAGGTGGCATAGTTGTCCACCTGCAGCAAATTGCCGAAGGAGGCACTGTCGTTCACCCAGATGAGCGAGACCAGCGTGGCGATGAGCGCCCCGGCCGCGGCGACGTAGGCGAGCTGCTCCTTGCGCAGTCGGCCCCAGAACAGGTCCAGGGAAACCACCATGGCCGCCCAGCCGGCCAGGATGTACTCGGGGATGAGCAGCGACCAGTCCATCTATCCTATCCCCGGCAAGGCCAGCACGCTCTGGGCGATGCGATCCACGAACGGGGCGGGCCAGACGCCCATGAAGACAATGAACACGATGAGGATGGCCCCGGCCACCTGCTCCAGCAGGCGCATCTCCTTCAGGTGGGCCCACTTCTCGTTCAAGGGGCCAAAGAAGGCGGCCGCCAGCAAGCGCAGGATGTAGACGGCGGTGATGGCCGCCGTCAGGATGCCCAGCGCGCCGAACAGCGGATACGTCTTGAACAGCCCGGCGAAGATGTTGAACTCGGCGATGAAGCCGGCCAGCCCGGGAAGGCCCAGGGACGATAGGCCGGCGATGGCGAAGAAGGCCACGAAGCGCGGCATGCGCTGGGTCAGGCCACCGAAGGTCCAGATCTCCCGCACGCGGGCCTGATCGTATATTGCGCCCACCATAGCGAAGAAGAGGGCCGTCATCACCCCATGGGCGAACATCTGGAGCACCGCCCCGTTCACGCCGATGGGGTTAAGTGTGGCCAGGCCCATGAGCACGTAGCCCATGTGGCTCACACTAGAGTAGGCCACCACGTACTTCAGGTCGCGCTGGGCCATGGCCGAGATGGCGCCGTATAGGGCGCCGGTGGTGCCCAGTACCAGCAGGGCCGGCGCCCAGAACTCCGCCCCCTCCGGGAAGAGGCTCATCCCCACGCGCAGAATACCGTAGGCGCCCAGCTTCATCAGGACACCGGCATGCAGCATACTCACCGCCGTGGGTGCCGCCACGTGGCCGTCGGGCGACCAGGTGTGGAAGGGCCAGAGGCCAGCCAGCACCCCGAAGCCCAGCATGAAGAAGGGATAGAACGTCTTCTGAAACGTCTCGCTGTACGTCACCTGGCCCAGGACGGGCAGATCGAAGGTGCCCTTGCCCGCTTCCACGAACGTGGCGAAGATGCCGATGAACACCAGTGCGCTGCCCGCCACCAGGTACAGCGTCAGCTTCATCGCGCCGTACTCCTTAGTGCGGACGTACGTGCCGAAGTCGGTGCTTGCGCCCCAGACACCGATGAGCAGGTACATGGGGAGCACCGCCAGCTCGTAGAAGAAGAAGAAGAAGAAGAGGTCCGCCGACTCAAACACCCCGAAGACGCCACTCACGAGGAGCATGAGGAGGATGAAGAAGTCCTTGTTCCGATACTTGATGTTCCAGGAGATGAGGCAGCCGCAGAAGATGACGATGCCCGTCAGCAGCACCAGCGGCACCGAGATGCCGTCCACCGCCAGGTGCAGGGTGATGCCGTCCTTCCCCAGGAAGGCCACGTTCTCCAGCCAGCAAAGGCGCAGGTCGAATTGGAGGCCGCCCTCCTTGTAGTTGTAAAGGACGAAGATGATGACCGACAGGACGAACATGGTGAAGCCGGCCGCCGTCGCCACCCAGCGCACCTGCTGCTTGTAGGTCGAGGGGATGGTCATGATGATGAGGGCGGTCGTCAAAGGCACCGCTATCGTCGCGAACAAGAGCCAGCCGCTGTCCATGTCCCCCTACCTTAGACTAGAACGGTCATGGCGACGATCGCCATGACCACGACGCCCAGGATGATAGCGAACGCGTAGTTGGGCAGGCGTCCCGTCTGCAAGAACTTCAGCCGGAAGCCCGAATACACCGCCAGGGCGGCCGAGCCGTTCACCCCCGTGTCGTTGATGATCTTGCGGTCCCACCAGGCGATGAACCGGCTGAAGACCAGCACGACGTGGTCGATGAGGGCTTGGTAGAGGTTATCGATGTAGTACTTGTTCTTCCAGAGAGCGTAGACGAAGGGGAAGCGGGCGCCCGCCGCCTTGGCCGGCTTCGCCTCGCCCCGCCAGAAGTACAGGGCGCCCAGCACTCCCGCCAGGGCAGCGATGATGGAGACGGCCGCCACGCCGCCGTGGAACTTGAACGCCTCCGGCTCCGCCAGGTAGACGAACTTGCCGATGCCCCCGGGGAAGCCCAACGCCTCGCCCACCTGATCGAAGACCACGAGGCCGGCCACCACGGCCAAGACAGCCAGTAGGACATTGGGCACAGTCATTATCGGCGGCGCCTCGTGGGCGTGCTCGAAGGCGTGCCGGTCGCGGGGCTCGCCGGTGAAGGTGAGAAGGAACAGACGAGCCATGTACAGGCCGGTGATGAAGACGCTAAGGACCATGAGGCCGTAGACGAAAGCGTTCTGGTGCTGCGATGAGCTCAGGATGATCTCGTCCTTGGCCCAGAAGCCCGAGAGCGGCGGTATGCCGGCCATGGCCAGAACGCCCACACCGAACACGGTCGCCGTCAGCGGCATCTTCCGCCACAGCCCGCCCAGCTCCTGCACGTCGTCCTTCCCTGTGGCATGCAGGACGGAGCCGCAGCCGAGGAACAGCAGGGCCTTGAAGAAGGCGTGGGCAAGCAGGTAGATCATGGCCGCTGCCACTTGCCCCGAGCCCAGGGCTACCATCATCAGCCCCAGGCTGTTGATGGTAGAGTAGGCCACCACCCGCTTGATGTCGGTCATCACCAGGCCCATGGTGGCTGACATGAAGACGGTGGTCAGGCCCAGAGCCGTCACCAGGTCCAGGGCAGCCGGGTGGGCCAACTCGAACAGTGGCAGGGTGCGGGCCACCAGATAGACGCCCGCCACCACCATCGTCGCGGCGTGGATCAGGGCGGAGACCGGCGTCGGGCCCTCCATGGCGTCGGGGAGCCAGACGTGGAGTGGAAACTGGGCCGACTTCCCCACCGCTCCGGCGAAGATGAGGAGCACGGCGGTGGTGAGATAGGGCTCGCTCATCACCCCCGCTCTCGCCGCCTCGAAGGTCTCCCTGATGTCGAAGGTGCCCGTGGACCGCCAGAGCATGATGATGCCGATAAGCAGCCCCACATCGCCGATGCGGGTGGTGATGAAGGCCTTCTTGGCCGCCTCGGCCGCCGACCGCCGCTCGTTCCAGAAGCCAATGAGCAGGTACGAGCAGAAGCCCACGCCCTCCCAGGCGATGTAGAGCAAGAGGAAGTTGTCGGCCAGAACCAGGGTGAGCATGGCAGCGGCGAAGAGCGACATACAGGTGAAGAACCAGCCGTAATGGGGGTCGCCCTTCATGTACGCCACGGAGTAAACCTGCACCATCAGCGCCACAAAGCTGACCACCACCAGCATGACGATGGTGAGCTGGTCAACGGCGAAGCCCAGGCGCAGCTTGAAGTCGGCGTACTCGATCCAAGTCCAGCCCGAGAGGCCAGGCAGCGCACCAGGTGTATCGATCTTATCCAGCAGCTCGGCCAGAACGGGGAAGAAGAGGATGAACGATGCGCCGATGGCAGCGATGGAGAGCCAATCACCGCGGCGGGGCAGGTATGGCCCGAAGATCAGGAGAATCGCAAAAGCGCCCGCCGGCAGGGCTGCTAGCAGCCAGGCGTTATCCATGCCTACCATCGCATCAGGTCCACTTCGTCCACGTTGGCCGTAGCTTGATTGCGGAAGATGCGTAGGACAATGGCCAGTAGCAGTCCCACCTCCGCCGCCGCCACGGTGATGACGAACACAGCGAAGATGAGGCCTACGAACGCATCGGGCGCTAGGTACACGGCGAAGGCGATGAAGTTTATGCTCACCGCCTGGAGCATCAGCTCCACCGCCATCAGGATCAGCACAGCGCTGCGGCGAGCCAGCACCCCGTACACCCCCAGCGAGAAGAGGATGCCGCTCAGCACCAGGAAGTGCTGCATGGGGATCATTCGCCATCCTCCTCGCGGGCCAGGACGATGGCCCCCACCAGGGCCACCACCAGCACCAGCGACGCTACCTCGAAGGGGAGGGCCCAGGTGCGGAATAGGGCATCGCCGAAGTCGCGCAGGGGGATGGCGTTGATCTTCTCGGTCTGCCCCGGCCAGGTAGTGCCCACCGCCGCCAGGATAAGGATGGCGAGGACACCGGCGGCAGCCAGAAAGGCGAAAGGCTTCTGTGGACTGTCCAGGGCCGCGGGTGTGTCCTGCACCCGCGTGAGCATCAGGGCGAAGATGACCAGGATGGTGACAGCGCCGCCGTAGACAAGGATCTGCACCAGAGCTAGGAACTCGGCGGACAGCAGCAGGAAAATGCCGGCTACGGCCAGCAGGGCGAGGATCAGAAACAGGGCGGAGTAGACAACGTTACGGGCGAATACTACACCCATCCCGCCAATCACCGTGATGGCGGCGATGACATAAAATACTCCCTCTTCTACAGACACCGGTAGCCACTCATGAGAGAATCACTCAGCCTCGGCCTTCTCCCCGCGGGGCTTGGGGCTCCAGCCCGCGTGAGCCATGCCCAGAGGCTCCCGGAAGGGGTTGGTGAGGCTGCCCTCTTTGGATTTTGCGAGAAGAGCCTCCAGATCGTTCACCAGATCACGCCGGTCGTAGCGCGATACCTCGTGCCCCGACCAACTGTTGTTCAGGACAATGGCATCAAAGTTGCAGACTTCCACGCAGATGTTGCAGCGCATGCAGCGGCCGTAGTCGATGTAGAACCTGTCGACTATCTTGCGCCGCTTGCTCTTGCCCCCGGCGTGGAGAGGGTTGTCCTTCATGGTGACGCTTATGCACTCGCTGGGGCAGTAGCGAGCGCACACCTGGCAGCCGGTGCAGAATGGCTCCCCCACCGCGAAGTCCCAGAGGAGCACGGGGAAGCCCCGCGTGCGGTGAGGCAGTTCTTTGTGCACGGCCGGGTACTGCAGTGTCACCGGCTTGCGCCCGATGGCGGAGAGGGTGGTGCCCAGCGCCTTCAACAATCCCAGCATCTCAATCGATCCCTCTAGCGGACGGGAGCGGCCGGCGCGCGGTGGGCAGCGCGCGGCGGCTGCCGCGGTAGACCAATGCGCCGGCTACGAGCGCGGCCAGGCCAGAGAGGAGGCCCAGCACCACGTCTGGCCACTCGTACACCAGAACCAGGCCATTGAGAATGATGGCCACGAATCCGAAGGGCAGGAGAACCTGCCAGCAGAAGGACATGAGTTGGTCGATGCGCAGACGGGGCAGGGTAGAACGCAGCCACATGAACAGGAGCAGCATGGCCGACGTCTTCAGCAGGATCAGCGCCACCTGCAGCGGCCAGCCCACCTCGTTGCCCAGGGGCCAGTTCCAGCCGCCCAGGAAGACGAGTGACCCCAGCACTGAGAGCACGAAGACGTTGACGTACTCGGCGAAGAAGAACATGCTCCAGCGGATGCCGCTGTACTCGATGAACGGCCCGCCTATGATCTCCGACTCCGCTGCCGGGATGTCGAAGGGATTGCGGCGGAGCTCGGCCAGGGTGGCGATGAGGAAGATTGCGAAGCCCAGGGGCTGCCAGACGATGTAGGGCACCCGCCCTTGTTCATTGACGATCTCCACCAGGTTCAGGCTGCCGGACACCATGGCCACCGCCAGGATGGCCAGCACCAGCGGGATCTCATAGCTGATGAGCTGGGCAGCGCCGCGCACGGCGCCCAGGAGGGCGTACTTGTTGGCGGAGCCCCAGCCGGCCATGAGCAGCCCCACGGTGGACAGCCCCGAGACAGCCACGATGTAGAACAAGCCCAGCTCCAGATTCCGCACGAAGAGGTCAGCGGTGAAGGGCAGGGCGATGAGCGCGAGGAGCGAAGGCACAAAGGCGACGAAGGGCGCCAGCTCGAAGACCCAGCGGTCGGCGGTGGCCGGCCGCAGGTCCTCCTTGGTCAACAGCTTAATGGCATCGGCCACCGACTGTATGATGCCGTAGGGCCCCGTCACCATCGGGCCCAGGCGCATCTGGATGCGTCCTGCCACCTTTCGCTCCAGCCAGATGAGGATCAAGACAACCAGTATGACCAGCGCCACCACCAGCAGCGTCCGCACCGCCGCGTCGACCCAGGGGTTGTCAGCGATCACCGGTCTACCTCGCACAGGACGATATCGACGGAGCCGAGGATGAGGACGGCGTCGGCCAGGTAATGGCCAATGGTCATGTCGCGCAGGGCGGCCAGGTGGCAGAAGCTGGGTGAGCGGATCTTCAGCCGGTAGGGCTTGTCGGCCCCCTTGGAGACGAGGTAGATGCCGTACTCACCGCGGGGGTTCTCCGCCCGCATGTACACCTCGCCGGCCGGCGGCCGCAGGACGCGCTTCAGATCGGGCGCCACGATGGGCCCGTCCTTGGGCATCTGATCCAGGCACTGGTCGATGATGCGAGCCGACTGGCGCATCTCCTCCAGGCGCACCATGTACCTGTCGTAGACGTCACCCCGATCACCGACGGGGATGTCGAACTCCAGGCGGTCGTAGATGGAATAGGGCTCCGCCCGGCGCAGGTCGTGGCGGACGCCGCTGGCCCGCAGCATAGGGCCGGAGAAGCCCCAGTCGATGGCCTGCTCGGCGGGCATGATGCCGATGCCTCGCGTGCGGGCCAGGAACACCTCGTTCTCTGTCAGAAGGCCGTCGATGTCGGCGATGCCCTGGCGGGCCTCCTTCACCATCCAGCGGGTGCGCTCCACGAAGTCCTCGGGAACATCCCAGGCCAGGCCGCCCACGCGGAAGTAGCTGTACATCATGCGGTCGCCGCTGATCTCTTCGAAGAGGTCCAGCATGCGTTCCCGCTCGCGGAAGGCGTACATGAAGAGGGTGCCGAAGACGCCCAGGTCGGCGCTGAAGGCGCCCATGAACATCAAGTGGCTGGCGATACGGTTGAGCTCGGTGAGGATGACCCGGATGTACTCCGCCCGCTCCGGCACCTCCAGACCCATGAGCTTCTCCACCGCGATGACGTAGCACAGCTCGGCGTTGAACTGGGCCAGGTACTCGGTGCGGTCCTGGAAGGTGAGCGCCTGACGGTAGTCGCAGTTCTCGGAGAGCTTCTCCGCCCCGCGGTGCAGGTAGCCGATGACCGGCTCCAGATCCACCACCAGCTCCCCGTCCACGCGGAGGACCATGCGAAAGACGCCGTGGGTGGCCGGGTGCTGCGGCCCCACGTTGACGTAGACGTCGATGGTCTCTAGCTCGCGCTCCTCGATAGCCATGGTTCTATGCGATAGCAGAGCTGAAGGTCATTGACCGAGCAATACGACAGCCCTAGTTGCCCTTTCCAGGCAGACCTAAAGGTCTGCAGCTACGAAACGGAGAAGAGCCAGGGTCGTAGCTGCAGGGCTTCAGCCCTGCCTTCTGTCGATTTTCTTTGTTCCTAACCATGAGCCCTGCGCTACTGCTTGCCCTCCTCCCACAGGAACTTTTCCTGCGACTCCTCGATCTCCGCCAGGGGGTGGCCCTTGAGGAGGGGATAGTATCCCAGCTCTTCCTCCAGGAGGAGCGGTCGCAGGTCCGGATGGCCCTGAAAGACAATGCCGAACATCTCGTGCGTCTCCCGCTCGAGCCAGAGGGCGCCGTTCCAGACGGTGGTGACCGTCGCCACCTGAGGGTCGTCGGCGGGGAGGAGGGTCTTGATGGTCACGTTGTGGGCGTGCTTGAAGGAGTAGAGGTGGTAGACTACCTCCAGCCCCTGCTCCATCTGGTCGACGCCGCAGAGACAGCGCAGGTAATCGAAGGCCAGGCGGGGGTTGTCCTTGGCCGCCCGCATCACCCGCGCGATGTCCTGGCGGGCGACGGTAAGGATGACATCGAGCACGCCCTGATTGGCCACGAACTCCACATCCGGGAGCACCTCCTTGAACTTATCGGCGATGCTCCCCGGCGGTGGGGGAACGATGGGCGCTTCTTTGATTCCAGGCTCCCGATGTTCCTGAGCGGCGCTCATCGGCCGATCCTGCTCCGTTCCTCCATGATCTTCTTCCGCAACTGGAGATAGCCGTCCATGAGGGCCTCCGGCCGCGGTGGGCAGCCGGATACGTAGACATCCACAGGGATGATCTTGTCCACCCCCTGGAGGACGCGATCGTAGCGGGTGTAGGGGCCGCCGTTGGTGGCGCAGGCGCCCATGGCGATGACCCACTTGGGGCTGGGCATCTGCTCGTACAGCAGCTTGACGGCCGGAGCCATCTTTTTGGTCACCGTCCCGGACACCACCATGACATCGGCTTGGCGGGGCGAGGGCCAGGGCAGGATGCCGAAGCGGTCCAGGTCGTGCCTGGCCATGTGGGCGGCGATCATCTCGATGGCACAGCAGGCCAGGCCGAAGGTCAGGGGCCACAAGGACGACTTGCGGGCCAGGGCGATGATTGCGTCCGCCGGCAGTTGAAAAACGCCGGGCAGGATCTGCCGGTAGGGGGCCTTTCCCTGGCCGGGCGGCACCTCCACCGGGCTCAGCCCTTTGATGCGTTTGCGTAGCTCCGGCGGCACCACGTCGGAGATGGCCACCGCGGGGTCATCGCGGACCACGTGCACCTCTTCGGCCCTTGTCTCGTCAGCCATTCTCTACCTCCACTGCAGCACGCCCTTCTTCCAGGCATACAAGAGGCCGAAGCCCAGGATGCAGATGAACACCACCATCTCGAAGAAGGCGGCCTTCCCCACTCCCAGGAAGGTCACCGCCCAGGGGAAGAGGAAGACCGTCTCCACATCGAAGATGAGGAAGAGGATGCCGAAAAGATAGTAGCGGAAGTGCACCTGGGTGACGTTGCGTCCGATGGGCAGCATGCCGCACTCGTAGGAGAGGCTCTTGAGCCGCGATGGCAGGCGCGGGGCGAGGAGGAAGTTGGCGAACAGGGCGCCTCCCACAATGAGGACGCCCACGACGGCGCCCACCAAGACGGCCACATAGTTATCGTAGAGCTGTTCCAAGGTGCACAGCCTCCTGTTTCGGCATGCGCGGGTCAGATAGTAGCAGCCGCCGCTGCCACGATCAATTGCATACCAGCAATTCCGGACATTGCAGCCATCCCGGCTCTCTTGCGGGCAGCTGGTTGCGGTCTCGGTCAGGCCCAGGGCGTCGTCCAGTTCGCGGGACGCCGGGAGGCCGGCGTGAGAGATATAAGAAATGCGGGTTTACGCTAGATAGGGCAGATGGCTTCGGTGGGGGCAGGTGTTGCTGGCTCCCCGGGCAGGCGTCCAGTTGCCTCAAATTCGTCCCGCTTGGTGCCGCCTTTGCTAGCCAATTTGGTTAGCAAAGTGTTGCCAACTTGGAGGCGAGGGTGTAGGGGGAAGGCGTGCAGGCTCAATGCGAGCCGCGATCGAGCCCGAGCCACGCTGGGTCCTCTCACAATGGCTTACAGCGCCGATGAGACAGGCAAGAAACGGCAGCGGGCGTATCTCGTGACGCTCGTCACGAAAGTGACTCGGCCCATCGAGACCGCCGCTATATCCTGCTGGCCTCTGACGGGCCGAGCAAATCCGCACAAACTGGAGGCAGGGCCCGCCCTACACCCAGCCGGTCGCCCTCAACCACGCGACGACGTCCGCCCGCGGCGCCGCAGGGCGGCCTGCGGCTACCTCACGCAAGAGGAGGTACGGCTCCCTAGGCGCACCCCTTTCCTATCATCCCCGCGGGCATTAGCACAACGGCGCGAGGCCTCCCTGTGGAAGGCCTCGCCCCTCTATTTCGCGCCTGGGCCGCGCGCCGTCCAGCGCCTAGGTGCACCCTTGCCCTAGCTTGCCGCTGTACTTGAACACGTCCGCCATAGTGATGAAGTTGTCCATCTTGAGGTCCAGTCGCTGGAGGAGTGGGTCGCCGGACACCGGCGTCCCGATCTTGCCCGAATACTTGAAGACGTCGGCCATAGTGACAAACTTGTCCATGTTGATGTCCAAGGGCCAGGCGTCGCCGCTGTCGCCAGGGCAGGCGTCCGCCGGGTCGGTGCCCACGTACACCTCGACCGCATCGCTGAAGCCATCGGCGTCGCTGTCACCCGTGTCGCAGGCGTCGCCTACGCCGTCGTCATCGGCGTCGGTCTGGCCGGGGTTGTAGCCCATGGCACAGTTGTCAACGCCGTTGAGGACGCCGTCGGTGTCGCTATCCGCCCCAGGGTCAAGGTCGTCCTGCCCGGACAGCAGCTTATGGCTGCTGTTATTGGCCGGGTTGGGGTCGGACACATGCGGGGTAGCCACGTCGATGGAGTTGTCGAAGCCGAAGGTCTTCAGACCTGCCTCGTTGCACCTGACGGTCCACACCTCGTCCACCACCTGGTCGATGCTGACGGGCACGCCGCTGATTGAAGTGGGCACAGTCTTGGCGACAACCGTGCAGCCGGTAGGGGCAGTGGCCGTGGCGGTGATGGCGATGTCCACCGGCGCCCAGGGGCCATTGTTATGGATGTGCTTGCGCAGCGTGATGTCCACGTCCGTATACTGGGGTATGGTCGGGGGCGGGTCGACGAAGCTGGCGCCGGTGATCTTGACGTCGGCCTCGGCAACGCTCTCCACCGTCAGCGGGGTGGACTTGCTGTTGTTGCCGGCCACCGGGTCACGCACGTGCGGTTCCTTCAGCTCAACCTCGTCGTCAAAGGTGAAGGTATGCTCGCTGGGCTTGGAGCAGTGAATGGTGAAGGGCTCGTGGTGGAGGATATCCACGCTCACCGGCACGTCGTTGAACTGCTGGACGTGAACCAGGGGAGCCACCGTGCAGTCCGCTGGTGCAGTGACGACTGTCGTCGTGACCGCCTCCACTGGCCCCCAGGGCCCGTTGTTGTGGATCACCTTGTCCAGCACGATCTGGACGTCCTCGCTCGGCGAAATCTCGACCGGCAGGTTCTCCACGTACTGGGCAACGACCTTCATGTCGGCGTAGGCGATGGCGTCCACGGTCAGGCTCGTCGAGGCCGAGTTGTTCCCAGAGGTTGGGTCGCTGATGTGAGCGTCCTTGGGCCCGCTAACGGTGTCGCTGAAGGTGAACGGCCCGTGGGCGCTGGGCTTGGAGCAGTGGATGGTGAACGTCTCGTTGAAGACGAGCGAGCCGGTGGTCGGGACCACCTTCTGTACGGCGACGGGAGCGACAACGGAGCAGTCAGCGGGCGCGGTGGCCGTCTTGGTGACCGTCACCGTGACCGACGGGATGTTGTAGGGTTGCTGATTCAGGACGGTGGCGGTGATGGTCTTCTCCACCGTGACGACGCGGTTCTCGCTGACGTCGATCTCCGTCGGCGGGCTGACGAGCCGCTGGGTGACCGCCACGTCCACCTGAGCGAGAGCGTTGACGGAGAGCGCGCTGTGGACGGTGTTGGGCAAGGTCGGGTCGCTGATGTGGGGGTCCTTGGGCCCGCTGACCGCGTTGTCGAAGGTGAAGACGTGGGTACTTGGCTCCGCACAGTGGATGGTGAACTGCTCCTGGAAGACGAGCGAGCCGGTCGTGGGGACCACCTTCTGCACGGCGATGGGTCCGACAGGAACAACGGAGCAGCCGGCAGGAGCGGCGGCCGTCTTGGTGACGGTCACCGCGACGGAGGGGATCTCGGCTGGTGTGGCCGGAGGCTTCACGGTGGCGGTGAGGGTCTTCTGCACGGTGACGACACGGTTCTCGCTGACATTGATCTGCGTCGGCGGGCTGAGGATCGTCTGGCTGACGGCCACGTCCACCTTGGCCACAGCCTCCACCGGCAGGCTCGTGGTGGCCTCGTTGTTGGCCAGGTTCGGGTCAATGATGCGCGCGTCCTTGGGCCCACTCACTACGTTCTTCACGCTGAAGGTATGGGCGCTGGGCTTGGAGCAGTGGATGGTGAAGGGCTCATCGACGGTCACGTCCACGCTCGGCGGCAGCGGCACCTGCTGACTGTCCGTCGGCGGGTCGATTGTGCAGTCGGCGGAAGCGGTGGCCGTCTTGGTGATGGTCACCTCCACCGGACCGGTGTAGGGGCCGTTGTTGTGCAGCACCTTGCGCAGGGTGACGACGCGGTTCTCGCTGACGTCGATCTGGCTCGGCGGGTCGACGAAGCCCTGGCTGATGATCTTCACGTCGGCCTTGCCGATGGCCTTCACCGTCAGCTCGGTGTGGGCCGTGTTGGGCAGGTTCGGGTCCTCGACGTGCACATCCTTGGGCCCGCTCACTACGTTGTCCACGGTGAAGGTGTAGGTGCCGTCCTCGGGGCAGTGGATGGTGAAGATCTCGTCCAGGGTGAAGTCCACGCTCTGCGCCAGCACCACGTCTTGGCTGTGGCCGAGCGGGCTGATGGTGCAGCCATCGGGGGCGGTGGCCGTCTTGTTGATGGTCACCGTTACGTTGCCAGCGTAGGGCCCGTTGTTGTGCAGCACCTTGCGCAGCGTGACCGGCACGCTGGCGCTGATTAGAATCTCAGCCGGCGCGCCGACGAAGCCCTGGCTCACGATCTTGACATCCGCCTGGGCCCAAGTGTCGACTGAGGGCAGCGTGCGGACCCTGTAATTGGGGTGCGGGTCGGGATCAGGCTCGCGGACGTGCGGGTCCTTAGCCGTGATGCGGCTGTGGAAGAAGAACGTCCGGTTGCACTTTTCAGAGCAGTGGATGGTGAACTGCTGCTGCACCGTCTTGGTCTCCCCTGCTGCCAGCACGACCTGCTCGCTGACGAGAGCGGATGCGGTGCACGGCGTGGGGGCCACCAGCCAGCCTTCGACCGTCGCCGCCACCGGCCCGTCGGGACCGTGGTTCGTCACAACGGTCTTCAGGGTAACCGCCACGGTCTCGCTGACCTTCACATCCGTGGGCCAGACAACGGTCCCCTGGGCCACGACCTGCAGGTCGGCCGTGGCGATGGCGTCCACCGTCCAGGCGGTGTGGGCCGTGTTGTTAGTCATATCGGGATCAGTGATGTGCGGGTCCTTGGGCCCACTCAGCACGTTGTCGAAGGTGAAGGTATGCTCGCTCGGCTTGTAGCAGTGAATGGTGAAGGGCTCGATGTGAGTCACGTCCACGCTGACCGGTATGTTGCCAATCTGCTCTATGTGGACGGCGGGCATGATGGTGCACTCGTCTTGCGTCTGCCCTGGAGCGGGGACAAAGGCAGCGCTCTTCACCGTCCGCACATCCACCGGCCCATACGGCCCATCGTTGTGGATTGTCTTCTTCACAAGGATGACAACGTCTTGGCTTACCGGTATCTCGGTCGGCCCCTCCACCCATTGGTTAGCGATCCTGCTGTCGGCTTCGGCGATGCAGTTAATGCCCACGGGCACCACCCCGTCGTTGTTGTCGGTGTTGGGGTCATGGGTGTACTCGTCGCTCGGCCAGATCTCCTTATTGAGGATCCAGACGTGCTGGCTGGGCTCCAGGCAGTGCCAGTCAAACTTGCGCACCACCGGCGGCACGGGGACGCCGGCTGCGATGGGCGGGACCGCGAGAGTCACCCTAAAAATCTGGTCCGGGTTGGCCCAGACAGTGGTTCCGGCCAGGCAGGGGTCAATCACGGTACTGTCGACCTCGACCCGCTCGCCCCCTTCACAGTGGTAGGAGAAATCGACGCCGGCCGGCACCGTCCCCCAGATCTGCAGGGTCACGCCCACCGGGCTCGCGGGGCCGTTGTTGTGGATTACGTCGACCAGGTTGACGCTGTAGTCCTCGCTGACCTTGAAGTCGGGCAGGTCCTCATCGACCTTCGTGTCGTGGTCATTGTCCACCCCGTCGTACCAGTCCTCGTCCACGCTGGTGTCGCCGTCGTTGTCGATCCCCAGGCGCGCCGGGCTGAGGGTGGCCCAATCTGGGCCCACCGCGAGGTCCTTGAGGTCGGCGTAGTCGATGAAGGGCACGTCAACCTCTATGGGGTCGTTGGGCGGGGGGCCGTTGTTGTCGGGATCGGGGTCAACGACGTGAGGCGAGTCGACCACGACCTGGGCGGAGCCCTTCCACGGGAAGAGGCCGGACTCGTGGCAGTGGGCGACAACGTCCACGGCCACCTCCAAGGACTCGTTCACAGCGAGGGAATGGTGCGGGGCTTCCACGGTGTGGCCCGACGTCAGAGTGACGGTGGGGCCGTTGGGGGGGAAGAAGAGTTCGACATCGCAACCATGCTCCCCGTCCTCCGGGAACCAGAAGGTGAGCTCGTTGTGAGCCTCCACCGGGCCGTACGGGCCGGTGTTCTCGATCGTGGCGGTGAGATGAAGGGTCGCGTCTTCACTCACCTTGGCCTCGGGGATCTCTGGAACGGTTACGGTCTGCTCGAGGTCCGCCTCGGCGGTGGCTGCCACCGTCAGGTCCGTGGAGGCCGTATTGTTGGTCATGTCGGGGTCAACGATCAGCGGCTCCTTGGGCCCGCTGACGTCGTTGTCGATGGTGAAGGTATGCTCGCTGGCCTTGGAGCATTGGATGGTGAACTCCTCATCGAGGACTAGGTCCACGCTCTCATGCAGCAGCACCTGGTGGCTGACGTTGTCCGGGCTGATGCTGCAGTCCTCGGGTGGGGTTGCCGTCTTGGTGACGGTCACCTCCACCGGACCAGGGTGCGGCCCGTAATGGTGGATAACCTTGTTCAGGGTTACCAGCGTGGGCACGCCGACGTCGATCTCGGCCGGCGGGTCGACGAAGCCCTGGCTCACGATCCTGACATCGGCCTCGATGGGCTCGACGACTACATCCACGATACAATCGTTGTAGTCAGTGTCTCCCCCTCCGTAGAGGTCCTCCCACTGGATCTGGGCTGCGGCAGGGGAGAGCCTGGCGATGAGGGCGTGAACCACATTGTCGGGATTCCTGTCGGCAGGCCCGGTGTAGTAGGTATAGCCCGGCGGCGATGTCAATTTGAACTTGAGTTCGCCAGGCGAGAAGGTGCCCAGGTCCACGGTGTATCCTGGTGGCACATCCTTGCAGTGGAAGATGTGCTGGTCAACAGGACTTGCGATTCCGAAGTCGTTGTTGTAGTCAGCTTCCACGAAGACCAGCTTCACGTTGGCTCCGCTGGATACCGTGAGTATCAGCCTTCCGTCGCCGGTGATGTCTAGAGGAGGCGGCGCATCGGCGCGCGATTCCCCGGTCTGGGCCCATAGCACGGTTAGGCCCAGCGCCAACGCTCCCACCAGAATGAAGCCGATAACGAAGAGTTTCCTCATTGTAACCTCCTACATCGCCCCTCGCGCCTCCGCGCCTCTAGGCAGCCCTCTCCAGGCCGGCCAACAATCAACTTCTGCGACCAGAGCAGGCTGATCATACACGTTCGTGGCGTTTTGTCAAGTACTTTCCGCCCTTCTTTTGCGAAACCTTTGGCCGGAGATGGTCAGCCGCAGTCGGGAGCGGTTCCGGCATGCCTCTGTCGGGCACAGCCAGGCGGCCCCAAGCTGCTCCCAACAGCCAAGGTTGGCAACGAGGTGGGGCAGCCGCAAACGATCTCTGAAAGCCGATCACGGCTCGGCACAAACCACCCCCAGCAATCCCACGCCCCCGCCAGCACCCCACGTCCCTGTACCCCAATCACCCTCAACACACCGTAACACTTCGCCTCCAGCGATGTCTAACCTTAGAGAGCCTGGTTATGTTAACCAGGCACGCCAAGTGGAGTGCCCACACTCCCGACAAAGGCAAAGCGTCCGAAAGGACGGTGCGCAAAGCTACGGGCCTAAGGCTGACAGGCTATGGCTGCCGGGCTACCGAAGGAGGTTGGGACATAGTGCCCGACGTCGCATCTGCGAACGCCGCAAGTCGGCCAAGACGGCTTAGGCCCCGAGGCAAAGCCGTTGAGCCCTTTGCGGCGTTCGGCTTTGCCGCAGTGGTACTGCTGCTCGCCTCCTGCTTCTCGGCGCAGGCTGATGATGGCTCTTTAGGAATAGGGCATAGCGCCCTCGCGGGCTCCCCGTCCTCGCCAGCGCAAGAAGCCATCGGAGTGAGGGAAGAGCCGGATCCGCGTGTCAGCGAGCAGTCTGTGCCTGGAGAGCTGATCGTCAAGTTCAGGCCGGGCGTCTCCCAGGCAAGTCGAGCGACGACTGTAACAGGCGAAGGGGCGACTGTAGTGCGCCAGCTCCTCGCGCCAGGCTATGCCCTCGTTCGCGTGCCCCCGGGTCGAGAGGAAGAGTTCCTCGCTCGCCTGGAGGCGAACCCGCAGGTGCAGATGGCGGAGCGAAATGTGACCAGGTGGGCAACGTTCACGCCGAACGATACGTACTACTCCTACCAGTGGCACCTGCCGCAGATCCAGATGCCGCAAGCCTGGGACCTCGCCAACGGGTCGGGCGTGGTCGTGGCCGTGATCGACACGGGCGTGGCATACGAGAACTACGGCAGCTTCGGGCAGGCGCCCGACCTGGCCGGCACGTCGTTCACGGCGGGCTACGACTTCGTGAACCACGACGCCCACCCCAACGATGACAACGGGCATGGCACCCACGTGACCGGGACCATCGCCCAGACCACCAACAACAGCTTGGGCGTGGCCGGCGTAGCCTATGGCGCCACCATCATGCCAGTTAAGGTTCTAAACAGTTCAGGCAGCGGGACGCTCGCCGACGTGGTCGACGGCATTACGTGGGCCGCGGACCACGGGGCCGACGTCATCAACCTCAGCATTGGAGGCTCCGCTGCGCCGGCGGAGGAGACAGCGATCAACTACGCGCTGAGCAAGGGCGTGGTGGTGGTTGCCGCGGCTGGGAACGGCAACACCTCCAGTCTGGATTGCCCGGCCTGCTACCCCGGCGTCATCGCAGTGGGAGCAACCGACTACAACCGAAACCGTGCCCCCTACTCGAGCTGGGGATGTGGCCAGGGCGGACACTGCCTGGACGTGGTCGCCCCCGGGGGAGACACCAGCGCCGATGCGAACGGTGATGGCTACGCTGACGGCGTGCTCCAGCAGACGTACAAAGATGTCTGCGATGGCATCGAGCCTCCGAGTAACCTGACGACATTCGTCTACTGCTTCTTCAACGGCACCTCAATGGCCTCCCCGCACGTAGCCGGCGCAGCAGCGCTCCTGCTTGACGCCAACCCCAGTCTTACGCCCCAGCAAGTGGGGGACTGCCTGAGAAACACTGCGCTAGATCGGGGAGCAACCGGCTATGACACCGTGTACGGGTATGGCCTCATCCAGGTCAGGAACGCGCTGAACTCCTGCGGCGGTCAACCGCCTACGCCTACGCCAACCCCTACACCGACTCCAACGCCTACGCCCACACCAACCCGCACGCCTACGCCGACCCCCACGCGTACGCCATCCCCGACGCCCACACCATCCCCCACGCCTACGCCGACCCCCACGCGTACGCCAACCCCCACACCCACACCAACCCCCACGCGTACACCCACGTGGGGCTGCACCACTTACAGCAGCACTGACGTGCCGAAGGGGATCTACGACTTCGTCACCACCCAGTCGATCGTCATGGTGCCTGACAACTTCATCCTTACGGATGTCAATGTGGGACCTCTGACGATCACCCACACCTGGGATTCTGACCTGGACGTGTACCTGGATGGGCCGACGGGCAACTGGGTCCTCCTGTTCTCGGACGTTGGTGGGGGTGGCGAGAACTTCGCCAATACCGTTCTGGACGACGAGGCATCCACCCCCATCACGTCCGGCTCCGCCCCGTTTTCCGCCACCTACAGACCGCAGGAGCCGCTGTCAACCTTCGATGGCGAGGCATCCCTTGGCGAATGGACGCTGTCGATCTACGACGCCGGATTCGGGGACACGGGCACCCTAGAGTCGTGGAGCCTTCGATTGTGCGGAGGCCCAGGCCAAGACGCGGACGGCGACGGCGTCAGCGACACTGCCGACAACTGCCCGACTATCCCCAATCCAGACCAAGCGGACACCGACGGCGACGGCCTGGGCGACGCGTGCGACGAGGACGATGACAACGACGGCTTCGCGGACGCCAGGGAGCTATACATCGGCACCGACCCACTGGACGCCTGCCCGGACGATCGAAGCGACGATGCGTGGCCGCTGGACATGAACAACGACAGATGGATTACCTTCGGCGACATCTTCAAGTACTGCGGCAAGATTGGCTGCAACGCGGTGGCAAACCCTCAGTGCCAGCGTCTGGACCTCAATGCCGACGGCTACCTTACCGTCGGTGGCGACGTGTTCACGTACAGAGGCAAGATCGGGCAAAGCTGCTCGTAGCGTGCCGCAGCGTTTCTGGGGCGCGCCGATGGTGGACCTGCTTGTGCGAAGCCACGTTGCGAGGTGTGGCAGTCCGGTTACTCGCCGTAGCCTATGTTGTCCTCATCAGCGAGGGCACCCAGCCGGGGACTGAGCCCACCTCTCCCCGCGTCTGTTGACCAGCTCCCATGACCTGAGCGTCCCTCGCCCTCCGCGGCCACCTGCTCAGCGATGCTTGCCTCATCGAAGCAATCGGCAGCCCGCACAACCTTGTCGCCTCGCGTCAGCAGCAATGAAATCCCCCGAAGCTCGAAGCGCTTTCCAGTCGGAGGCATGCCGACAAATTCGCCCTGGTGGGTGGCAGTCATGAGCCACCTCCAGAACACGCGCTCGCCGCTCCTGAGCGGCTCGCCCCTGGCGGTAATGGTCAGGTCGGGCAGGGCGGCAAACGTAGCGACGAGATAGCGACGGATCTCCTGCCGGCCCAGCATCACCGTGCCCAAGCCGAACTCCCCGTAGCTTCCATACCTGACGAAAAGGGACGTCAGCCTCTCAGCATCATGGCTGTTCCAGGCTGCGACATACTCCCCCATCAGCCGACACGCCATCTCCTGAGGCACATCGCGTCTCATCTTCATCCGGCCCCATCCTTGCCTCAGCCCCCATACGACTCATGCAATCGACACTGCCATCGCCACCACCACATCCGGCAATCGATTGCCGCACCGCACCCTTCCTCCCCCGGCAGTCCCAATATATATCCCGATTATTGCGTCGGTGTTACGGCAATGTTAACAGCAGGTTACATCCACAGATCGAGGGCTCTCAGATATTGACAAAGCACGCGCAGTGTGGGACACTAGCGGCAGGCGGTGGCCGGTTGCCGCCTGCCGCTAGTCAGGCGCGCGTGAGGTTTGTGTGATGCGTCGAGTGTATGTCAAGGAAGACGTCTGCATCGGATGTGGCCTTTGCGAGGTGTACTGCTCTCTTGCCCATTCCATCTCGCAAGACCTCATCAAGGCATTCAAGAAAGAGCACCCACGGCCGCTACCCCGCATCCGCGTGGAGCGGACGGACGGTCTCTTCCTGCCGGTGCAATGCCGTCACTGCGCCGATTCTCCCTGCGTCCACGCCTGCCTCACCGGCGCAATGTACAAGGAGCCCGACAGCGGTGCCGTTGCTGTCGACCCATACAAGTGCAGCGGTTGCTGGACATGCATCATGGTCTGCCCCTACGGGGCCATCACGCGTGATATCGACAGGGGCATCGTTGCCAAGTGCGACCTTTGCCCAGGCCGGGATGTTCCCGCTTGTGTCGCCAACTGTCCAAACGAGGCCCTGGTCTGGGCAGAGGACGGAGCGGCGGGCCAACCATTGCCTCTGGCCGCGACAGCGCAGGAGAGAGCCGGTGGCCACTAGAACCACAGGACAGATGCGGCAGGCGGCGTCGGCGTCGGTGGGGAGGGCGACGGCCCGAGAGACGGGGTACCTGATCATCGGGAACTCCGCCGGGGGGATCGCGGCCGCTGAGGCCATCCGTGAGGTTAACCGCGACGGCGCCATCACCATCGTGTCCGAAGAGCCCTATCTTGCCTACTCTCGTCCCCTCATATCCGACTACCTGGCCGGCCAGCGCTCCCTGGATAGCATGCTTTTGCGGCCGCCGAACTTCTACGAGAGGAACAAGATCGAAGCGCTGCTCGGCACAAGGGCCGCCCGCGTCGACTTCGACCGCAAGCTGGTCGAGCTGGAGGACGGCCGGAGGATCGCCTGGCGGAAGCTCCTTCTGGCCACCGGAGGCACCCCCATCGTTCCCACGCTGAAGGGCAGCGACCGAGAAGGAGTGTTCACCTTCACCACCCTGGATGACGCCAAGAAGATACAGGAAGCGGTGGGCCCACAACAGAAGGTGGTGGTCATCGGCGGCGGGCTGATAGGCGTGAGCCTTGCCCAGGCCCTGGTGCACCGAGGCGTGGCGGTGGTGATGGTGGAGCTGCTGGATAGAGTGCTCGGCACAGCACTAGACGCCGAGGCCTCTCGCTTGGTGGAGGAGGCACTCCGCAGAAAACAGATCGAGATCGTCCTCGGCCAGACCGTCAAGGAGATCGTCGGCAGACCCGAAGACGGCCGCCGAGTGGGCGGGGTGGTCCTGGAAGACGGCCGGACGATGGCCTGCGATGGCGTCGTGTTCGCCATCGGCGTCGCTCCTCGTACCGAGCTTGTGACAGGCTCCGCAGTGACCGTCAACCGAGGCATCGTCGTCGATCGGCGCATGGCCACGAGCTGTCGGGGCGTGTACGCCTGTGGGGATGCGGCCGAAGGGTATGACTTCGTTCACAAGACTAATCGCCTTATCCCCGTGTGGCCCAACGCCGTGGCCGGCGGGCAGGTGGCTGGCTACAACATGGCTGGGCGGCCGACCAGATACGAAGGCAGCACGGGGATGAATGCGCTGAACTGCTTCGGGCTTTCAACGGTCGCCGCGGGGCTGATGGAGCCCAAGGGCGACCCAAGCTGCGAAGTCCTCGTGAGACCCAGCGCCGCCAACGGCACCTACCGAAAGATCGTGCTGAGGAACAACCGCATCGTGGGCATGGTCTTCGTGGGGGACATCGAGAGGTCGGGCATCGTCTTCGGCCTGATGAAGGACGGCATAAACGTGCGCCGCTTCAAGGAAGCCCTCCTGTCTCCTGACTTCGGCCTAGGGGCCCTTCCCGATGACCTGCGACGGAAGAGGCTATCCTTGCCGAACGGGCAGCGCAGCGAGGCGAGGGGAAATGAGGAGTAAGACAATGGGCCACTGGAAGCATGTCAACAACCCCTACGACGACGACAAGGTGATCGACGCCTGCGCTCTCTTCGGGATGATGGATACGTCCGGCAGGAGGTTTTCCGGCGTGGACGCCATTACGGCCATCACCAACATGCACGAGCGGGGCAACGGTCTGGGTGGAGGCTTCGCTGTCTACGGACTCTACCCCCAGTACGCCGAACACTACGCTTTCCACGTCATGTATCTGGATGACGCGGCGCGGCAAGAGGCCGAGTCGCTGCTTCAGGATGGCTTCAGGGTTGCCCTGGCCGAACCTGTTCCCACTCGGAAGACCCGCGGAATCCAGGACCCGCCGCTGGTGTGGCGATACTTCCTGGAAGTGCGCCCTCAGGATGGGCAGAGGCTATCCCATGACGACTATGTGTTGGAGAAGGTGATGCGGATCAACACGGGCGTGCGCGATGCCTTCGTCTTCTCCAGCGGCAAGAACATGGCCGTTTTCAAGGGCGTTGGCTACCCCGAAGACATAGCCAACTATTTCCGCCTGGAGGAATACCAGGGGTATCTCTGGACAGCCCACAGCCGGTTCCCCACCAATACGCCCGGCTGGTGGGGGGGCGCCCATCCGTTCAACGTCCTCGACTGGACGGTGATCCACAACGGTGAGATCTCTTCTTACGGAATAAACCGCCGCTATCTGGAGATGTTCGGCTACCACTGCACCATGCAAACAGACACGGAGGTCATCGCCTACGCTGTGGACCTCCTGATGCGAAGGCACAAGCTCCCTATCGAGGTTGTGGCAGACGTCCTCGCTGCGCCCCTGTGGAGCCGGATCGAGCGCGAGGATGAGGAGAGAGCCGCCTTTCACACTACGCTGCGGCAGGTCTACGGGAGCCTTCTGCTGAACGGGCCGTTCAGCGTGGTCATTGCCCATCAGGGCGAGATGATCGGCCTGACCGACAGGATCCGCTTGCGGCCGCTCACCGCCGCAACCAAGGGCGACATGCTCTTCCTGTCCTCAGAGGAGTCCGCTATCCGTCTGGTTTGCCCCCAGCTAGACACGGCCTGGACACCCATGGGCGGCGAGCCAATCGTGGGAAGTCTGAATAGACCGCTCGGCAAGAGGGAGCCGGTGGCGGCAGCGCTGGCGGCAACGTGATCGGGCGGGGGTGGTCACGCTAATGAAGAGCTACTTGCCTCCCAGGTTTGTCATCGATAGGGATGCGGAGCGCTGCATCGGCTGCCAGGTGTGCGTCAGGCAGTGCAGCTTCGACGCGCATGCCTACGATGGGGAGGAGGATGCGGTTCGCAGCTTCGAGGAGAACTGCGTCGGCTGCCATCGCTGTGCTGTGTTTTGTCCCACCCAGGCTCTGAACATCCGCCTCAATCCCCTGTCCTACCGCCCCAACGCCAACTGGCGGCCGGAGATCATCGAGGACATCATAAGGCAGTCAGAGAGCGGCGGTGTCCTTCTGACCGGCATGGGTAACGACAGGTCATATCGCGTCTACTGGGATCATCTCCTGCTCAACGCTAGCCAGGTAACCAATCCTTCCATCGACCCCTTGCGCGAGCCTATGGAGCTGAGGACTTTCCTGGGCCGCAAGCCGGACAGGGTGGAACTGGATCCCGCCTCCCTCAGCCTGAAAACGCAGCTTGCTCCCCAGGTGGCGATCGAGCTTCCGGTGCTGTTCTCTGCCATGTCCTACGGGGCCGTTAGCCTGAACGTTCAGGAATCGCTGGCGCGCGCTGCCACGGAGGCGGGCACCCTGTTCAACTGCGGGGAAGGCGGTCTGCACCGAAAGCTCTACAAGTACGGGAACAACGCCATTGTGCAGGTAGCCTCTGGCCGCTTTGGCGTCCACCCCGAATATCTGGACGTGGCCAGGTTCATCGAGATAAAGATCGGCCAAGGTGCCAAGCCTGGCATTGGCGGCCACCTGCCCGGTGGGAAGGTAACCGAAGACGTAGCACAAACGCGGATGATCCCCGCCGGCACCGACGCCCTTTCACCGGCCCCTCAGCACGACATCTACTCCATCGAGGACCTGGCACAACTCATCTATGCCTTGAAGGAAGCGACGAACTATGCCAAACCAGTCTGCGTCAAGATCGCCGCCGTCCACAATTCGGCGGCCATAGCCAGTGGGATGGTGCGAGCGGGGGCCGACATCATCGCCTTGGACGGGCTAAGAGGAGCGACCGGTGCTGCGCCCAAGATAATCCGCGATAACGTGGGCATCCCCATTGAGCTGGCCATCGCCGCGGTTGACACGCGTCTGCGAGAGGAGGGCATCCGCAACCAGGCGTCGATCATCGCTGCCGGCGGCTTCAGGAACAGCGCCGACGTGCTGAAGGCCATCGCCTTGGGGGCCGACGCCGTCTACATCGCCACGGCGGCCCTGATTGCTCTGGGCTGCACCGTCTGTCAGCAGTGTCATACCGGCAAGTGTGCCTGGGGGATCTGCACCACCGACCCCCTCTTGAGCAAGAGGGTGAACCCGGAAATAGGCGCCCGGCGTCTTGTCAATCTTCTGCGCGGCTGGAGCCTGGAGATCAAAGAGATGCTGGGTGGGATGGGCATCAACGCCCTGGAGAGCCTGCGGGGCAATCGCCTCCATCTGCGAGGGGTCGGCCTCACAGATAGAGAGCTCGATGTCATGGGCGTGAGATTGGCAGGGAGATAGAGTCATGACAGTGGATACGCTGAATCAGAAGGGCCTGGCCATACGCATAGATGCCAACGGCTTCCACTACCGGGAGCTGAACCGCCTGATCCGGGAAGCGGTGGCCGAGGGAGCCGAGCGGATCGACCTGCATGGCGTATATGGCCAGAGGTACATCGCTACCAACCTGCGCAGCGGGGTCGAAATACACATTCACGGCACGCCGGGCAATGACCTGGGCGCCTTCCTGGACGGGCCAAGGCTCGTCGTCTACGGCAACGCCCAGGACGGCTGCGGCAACACCATGAACGACGGGGAGATCATAGTCCACGGACGTGCGGGAGACATCGCTGGCCTATCCGCCCGAGGGGGCAGGATCTTCATCCGGGAAGACGTCGGCTACCGGGCGGGCATCCACATGAAGGAATATCAAGGCAAGAGGCCAGCGCTGGTTATCGGCGGCACAGCCCAGGATTTCCTGGGCGAGTACATGGCTGGCGGCATTGTGGTAGTCCTTGGCCTGACCCTGAACGGCGGGAACTGCCACACGGCCAGTTTCGTCGGCACGGGCATGCACGGCGGGGTCATCTACCTGCACGGCCAGATCAACGATTATCAGTTGGGCAAGGAAGTGGGCGTCAGCCGGCCGAACCGAAAGGACCGGGCGATTCTGAGTGAACTGGTGACCCAGTTCGCAGGCCATTTCGGTTTCGACGCCGAAGAGATCCTGGCCGGCCGGTTTGTCAAGCTGTTTCCTCTTTACCTACGGCCCTACGGAAGGCTCTACACGTACTAGGAGAGTGCTGAGAGCGGAGCGGAATGAGAGCAGAATGAGCCCATGTGGCGAGTGACGTTTGTGGCGCAAGACAGGGAGAAGGTGGAACACCTGGCCCGTGAGCTGGAGGGAGAGGGCTATTGGACTGCCGTCTGCCTGCCAGAGGAGGCGACCACGGCCCTGGCAAATGGGTCTCGGCCGGACGCGTTGGTGGTGGACGCGACCGCCAGTGACGCGGCGGCTGGCCTAGCTGGCCTGCTGCAGGATGTCGGCGGGACTGAGGCCACGCCGACAGTGGTCCTCATTGGGGAAGAACAGCTCTCCACTTACGAGCCGCCCCAGGACACCGCCGATTTTCTCGTCCTACCTGCCAGGGCCGCTGAGCTGGCTGCTCGCATCCGTCAGCTACTACGGCGACACGCTCCCCTGGAGGGCAACAACAGACTGTGCTGCGGCGATCTGGTCATTAACCTGGCCAGCCGTGAGGTATTCCTGGCAGGTCAGCTTGTGACCCTGGCCTACAAGGAGTATGAGCTTCTGCATTTCCTCCTCTCCAGCCCCGATACGGTATTCACCCGCGAGGCTCTGCTGAACAAGGTCTGGGGCTACGACTTCTACGGCGGCGCCCGCACAGTGGATGTCCACATCCGCCGCCTGCGCAGCAAGATCGAGGACGCCCGCCACTCCTTCATCGAGACTGTGCGCAACGTGGGCTACCGCTTTCGCGCCGCGCCACAGGACCACGGAAACTTCCCTTCCAGCATCGCCAGTAACACGGTTTTGACGCCTGGGAAACCTAGCGGTAACAATTCCCCCCTACCATGAGGGACGGATATGACACGCGTCCCTTGTTGAGGGCGAGAAGGCAAAGGGGGGATGGAGATGCCTACTGTAGACACGGGCGATACCGCGTGGATGCTGATCGCATCGGCCCTGGTCATGCTCATGACCCCGGGCCTGGCTTTCTTCTACGGCGGACTGGTGCGACACAAGAACGCCCTCAGCACCATCATGCACAGCTTCACCGCTGTCGCCCTGGTCAGTGTCATCTGGGTGCTCTGGGGCTACAGCCTGGCCTTCGGGCCGGACCACTGGGGCCTCATCGGCGGCCTCGATTGGCTGGGCCTGCGCCACGTGGGGCAGGAACCCGGGCCCTACTCGGCTACCGTCCCCCACGAGGCGTTTATGCTCTTCCAACTCATGTTCGCCATCATCACCCCAGCCCTCATCACCGGCGCCTTCGCCGAGCGGGCCAAGTTCAGCACCTTCCTGGTGTTCGTGGTCCTGTGGTCAACGCTAGTCTACTGCCCCGTGGCCCACTGGGTGTGGGGCAACGGCGGCTGGCTGCGGGAGCTGGGCGCGCTGGACTTCGCCGGCGGCACGGTGGTGCACATCAACGCCGGGGTGGCGGCTCTGGTGGCGGCCTTCCTCTTCGGCCGACGCATCGGCTTCGGCGACGAGCCCATGGAGCCCCACGACGTTACCTATGTCATCCTCGGCACCGCCCTCCTCTGGTTCGGCTGGTTCGGTTTCAACGCCGGCAGCGCCGTGGCTGCCGGCGGCCTGGCGACCAACGCTTTCGTGGTGACCAACACAGCCGCCGCCGCGGCCGCCCTCACCTGGATGGGCTTGAGCTGGTGGCTGACAGGCAAGCCCAGCGTGGTGGGCGCCGCCTCCGGCGCCGTGGCCGGGCTGGCGGCCATCACCCCCGCCTCGGGTTTCGTCGACACCATGCCCGCCGTCCTCATCGGCATGGGCGCTGCCTTCCTGTGCTACATGGCTGTGCGGCTGCGGGGCGTCTTCAAGTTCGATGACACCCTGGACGTCTTCGGTGTCCACGGCGTGAGCGGCACCTGGGGGGTGCTGGCTACCGGCATCTTCGCCACCGCCGCCGTCACCGGCGGCGTGGGTGGGCTTATCGACGGGCACGCCGACCAGGTGCTGCGCCAGTTGGCAGCCATCGGTGCCACGTGGGGATACTCGTTGGTCATGACCTTCGCCATCCTGAAGGTGCTGGATTTGGTCATGGGCCTGCGCGTCAGCCACGAGGAGGAGCTCGTCGGTGTGGACATGTCTCAGCACGGCGAGCGGGCCTACGCCGAGGCTCTCCTGTCGTCGGTGGAGCCGCTGACGGCGCCTAGGCACTCCCTGGCGCCGGCGTCGGATCCTTTCATCCGCAAGTCACTCCGTGAGGAGAGCGCGCTATGACTTCGACGCGACGGGCGGGCCCATAAGAGAGCGCTGGCCCCTAGCGGAGCCCGCCGCACGGGACGGGGCGGATTCCTAGCACTGAGGAGGAGCGAAACATCTCATGGCGACGGGTGAGCTTAGCAAGGTGGAGGCCATCATCAGGCCTGAGAAGCTGGACGAAGTGAAGGACGCCCTGGCGCGGGCCGGCTTCGTAGGGCTCAGCGTGACCCACGTGACCGGCCGGGGCGTCCAGAAAGGCATCGTCCACACTGGCCGCGGCGGCGAGCGGTACACCATCGACATGCTGCCCAAGGTGAAGATGGAGCTGGTGGTGCGAGACGACGACACGCAGACAGTACTGGATATCATTACGAAAGCGGCCCGCACGGGCCACATCGGCGACGGCAAGATCTTCGTCATACCGGTGGCCGATGTTGTCCGCGTGCGCACCGACGAGCGGGGTGAGCAGGCAATATGAGGCAAGTCCACACTTGAAGCGTCTGCAGTGAAATTGTATAGCGCTGGGCAAAGCCAAAGGAGGCACTGAGATGAACGCCCAACAAGCACAGCAAGTCTTCGAGCTGATCAAGGCCAAGCACATTCAGATCATCGACCTCAAATTCAACGACCTGCCCGGCCTGTGGCAGCACTTCTCCATGCCCGTCACCGAGCTCACCGAGATGGACGACCTGACCAAGAGCATCTGGGAGGAGGGCGTGGGCTTCGATGGCTCCAGCATCCGTGGCTTCCAGAAGATTCAGGAGAGCGACATGATCCTCATACCCGACCCCTCGACCGCTCGCCTGGACCCCGCCTGCCAGATACCCACCCTCAGCATCATCTGCGACATCTGCGACCCGCTCACCAAGCAGCCCTACAGTCGCGACCCCCGCTACATCGCCAAAAAGGCTGAGGAGTACCTTCGCTCCACCGACATCGCCGACGTCAGCTTCTGGGGGCCGGAGTTGGAGTTCTTCGTCTTCGATGACGTGCGCTTCGACCAGGCCGAACAGTACGGCTTCTACTACATCGACTCCGTCGAAGGGGAGTGGAACAGCGGCCGCGACGAGAAGCCCAACCTGGGCTATAAGCCCCGCTTCAAGGAGGGCTACTTCCCGGTCCCGCCCCACGACTCCATGCAAGACCTGCGCAGCGAGATGATCCTGACGATGATCAATGTGGGCATCCCTATTGAGGTGCACCACCACGAGGTGGCCACCGCTGGCCAGGCCGAGATCGACATGAAGTTCGACAGCCTGATCAACATGGCCGACAAGGTCATGTGGTACAAGTACATCGTCA
>Ga0315289_10001584_pt1 | contig 35445 bp, 23 predicted proteins | sample YL17G11_40_MG_FD_203452 | JGI IMG/M metagenome (GOLD analysis project Ga0315289, IMG submission 203452) | Sediment microbial communities from Yellowstone Lake, YNP, Wyoming, USA - YL17G11_40 | ecosystem: Environmental > Aquatic > Freshwater > Lake > Sediment | place: USA: Wyoming | collected...
GGATATTGATGCTGGAGTCCTTCGCCTGCGTGTCAACGTTGGACATCAGCTCCCAAGTCTTGAATACTGCAACCTGATGGCGAAAGTAGACAGATCTACAGTCCCGGGTGGGGAGAGGAATATTGCATATACCATGGGCAAATTAGACGAAGAGCTTGAGCTTCGGGTCAAGGATCTGGAGCTATGGTCGCCCGACTCTCCACGTCTGTATGATCTTGATATCCGGATTGGGTCAGGGCCGGCTCTCTTCGATTCAGTGAAAACCTACTTCGCCATGCGGAAGATTTCGTTGGGCAAGGACGAGAGCGGCATCTTGCGGCTGTGCCTCAATAACAAGCCGCTGTTTCAGTTCGGTCCACTGGATCAGGGCTGGTGGCCGGATGGGCTGTATACTGCCCCGACCGATGAGGCACTGAAGTACGATATCGAGGTGACGAAGCAACTCGGCATGAACATGGCCCGCAAGCACGTGAAGGTCGAGCCGGACCGCTGGTATTACTGGTGCGACAAGCTCGGCCTGCTCGTTTGGCAGGATATGCCCAGCGGCGATAAGTTCATCGGCGGCAGGGATCCGGACATCCAGCGGACCGAGGAATCCGCCAGGCAGTTCGATACGGAGCTGACCCGGATCATCGAGGCGTTCCGCAACCACCCGTCGATCATCATGTGGGTCCCCTTCAACGAGGGCTGGGGCCAGTTCGACACGCCGCGAGTGGTGGACATGATTAAGAAGCTCGACCCGACGCGGCTGGTGGATAACGCCAGCGGCTGGACGGACCGTCGCGTCGGCGATGTGATGGACATTCACCAATATCCCGGTCCGGCGGTGCCGCGCCTCGAAGAGAAGCGCGCGGTCGTGCTCGGCGAGTTCGGCGGCCTGGGCCTGCCCATCCCCGGCCACACCTGGCAGGCGGAAAAGAACTGGGGCTATCGCAGCTTCACGACGCGCGAGGAACTCACGGACGCGTACCTCGGCCTGATCAAAAAGCTGCACCCGATGACCGGGGCCCAGGGTCTCAGCGCCGCCGTCTATACGCAGACGACCGACGTGGAGGTTGAGGTCAACGGCCTGATGACCTACGACCGCGCCATGGTCAAGATGGACGCCGACCAGGTGGCCGCCGCCAATAAGGCGCTCTATACTCCGCGGGCGCCGCGCCGGGCCGAGGGCGATAAGCTGATCCCCCCCGCCACGCCGCTGGTCGCATGCGACCCGTACTTCAGCATCTGGTCACCCGCGGACAAACTGACCGACGAGGACACCGTCCACTGGACCGGCAAGCCCCATCGGCTCACGAGCGTCGTCCGCATTGATGGTAAGCTCTATCGCATCATGGGCGTCAACCCGCGTAGTGTGCGTGCGATGAGGCAGACGAGCCTCACCGTGCTGCCGACGCGCACGATCTACACGTTTGAAGAGGCCGGTGTGGCACTGACGCTCACGTTCATGACAGCCGCCCTGCCGGAGGACATCGACATCCTCAGTCGCCCCGTGACCTATCTCACCTGGGAGTTCCGATCCGCCGACGGCAAGTCGCATGACCTCGCATACTCTCTGGATGCATCCGGGGAACTGACGGTCAATCAAGGCAACGAAAAAGTGCTGCTGGACCTCCCGGACGTGGCCGGCCTGGACGTCCTGAGAATTGGCTCACAGGCCCAACCCGTGCTGGCCAGGAAGGGGGACGACCTGCGCATCGACTGGGGCTATCTGTATCTCGCGGCGCCCCAGTCGGCAAAAGTCCTGAGGGATTGCTTGTGGCGAAATCAATCGGCGGCGGCTCTGGCGGGCGAGATGATCGCGGCGCCGGGTGCGCGCGACCCGGATGGCAAGCAGGTTCCGCATGAAGCGCAGGCGGTGGTAGGTGCGATGCAATTCAATCTCGGCAAAGTCTCCTCCCGGCCCGTCTCATGCTGGCTGATGCTCGCCTATGACGACCTCTACTCGATCCAATATATGCAGAAGAATCTGCGGCCGTACTGGCGGCGCACCGGCTGGGAGGCCGCCGATCTGCTCAAGGCCGCTGCGAATGACTACGAGTCCCTCCAGAAGCGCTGCGCGGCTTTCGACAAGGAGCTGATGGCGGACCTCACCAAGGCCGGGGGCGAGAAATACGCGAAGCTCTGTGCCCTCGCCTATCGCCAGTGTTTCGCGGCGGGCAAGTTCGTCGCCGACGACAACGGTCAGCCGCTGCAGTTCTGCAAGGAGAACCATTCCAACGGCTGCATCAGCACGTCGGACGTGTTCTACCCGATGTCGCCGCAGTTCCTGCTCTTCGGCCCGACGCTGGCCAAATCCTTCCTCGTGCCCTTCATGAACTATGCGGCCTCCGACCGCTGGAAGTTTCCCTTCGCCCCCCACGACCTCGGGACCTACCCGCAGGCCAACGGCCAGGTCTACGGCGGCGGCGAGCGCACGGAAGAGAACCAGATGCCCGTCGAGGAGAGCGGCAACCTGCTGATTCTCATGGCGGCCGTCGCACAGATGGAGGGCAACGCCGATTTCGCCGGGCTCTACTGGCCGCGACTGGAACAGTGGGCCGAGTATCTCAAGGCCAAGGGCTTCGACCCCGAGAACCAGCTCTGCACCGACGACTTCGCCGGCCACCTCGCCCACAACGTGAATCTGAGCGCCAAGGCCATTTGCGGCCTGGGGGCCTTTGCCAAGCTGTGCGAGATGCGCGGCGACAAGGCCAAGGCCCAGGAGTATTCCAAGCTCGCGAAAGAGTTCGCCGCCCGTTGGGTGAAGGAGGCCGCCGAGGGCGACCATTTCCGCCTCGCCTTCGATCGCTCCGGCACGTGGAGCCAGAAATACAATCTGGGCTGGGACCGCATTCTCGGCCTGAACCTGTTCCCCGCCGACGTGGTGAAGAAGGAAATGGCTTACTACCGGAAGATCCAGAACCGCTACGGCCTGCCGCTCGACAACCGCGAGACCTACACCAAGCTCGACTGGACCCTCTGGACCGCCACGCTCACGCAGAACCGCCGCGATTTCGAGGCGCTCGTGGACCCGGTGTACCTGTTCCTCAACGAGACGCCCGACCGCGCGCCGCTGACGGACTGGTATCAGACCAAGAGCGGCAAGAAAGTGGGCTTTACCGGCCGGCCGGTCATCGGGGGCGTGTTTCTGCAGATGCTCTACGACAAGGCCGTGTGGAAGAAGTACGCCGGACGCGATAAGACGAAGGCCGCCAACTGGGCCCCCATGCCGAAACCGCCCGTGCTCGTGACCGTGGTCCTGACGGCGCAGGAGAAATCCGTGCCGTGGCGCTACACGACGACAAAACCGCCGCGCGAGTGGTATCAGAGCGACTTCGACGCCGGCATGTGGAAGGAAGGCGAGAGCGGCTTCGGAACCGAGGGCACGCCCGGCGCGATCGTCCACACGGTGTGGAACACGTCCGACATCTGGCTGCGGCGGACCTTTACCTTGGACAAACAGGCGTCGAGTAGCCTTCAATTATCCATTCACCACGATGAAGACGTCCAGGTGTATCTCAACGGCGTACCCGCCGCCTCGGCGACCGGCTACACCACGCAATACGAGTCGCTGCCGCTCAACGCCGATGCCCTCGCCGCGTTGAAGCCGGGCGAAAACGTCATCGCCGTCCACTGCCACCAGACCGGCGGGGGCCAATACATCGACGCCGGCCTCATCGAAGTAGTTGAGCAGACATTCAACAGATAACCAGAGCCGGGATGAATTGCCCAGGTTCTTCTTCCGTTCTCAGTGGGACCGCGGTACTATGGGCACAGGTTTTGGGTGGCTCGAATAAAGTGCTCGACGTTTAAGGATGAGGCTCGAATGACAGTTGCGGTTCCATGTACGAAGACCCCGCAGGCGGCGAGAACGGACCTCTATCACAGGTTTCGCGCGAAACTCGTGACCAACGAGAAGTTGGATCGAACACTAGTCAGTTTCCAGGCCAACCGTAGACTCCCCTACTACCGATGGCTGAAGTATAAGGAAGGCTTCTCCGCGCAATTCATCGAATATGTGATCGATGAGTTGGCTCTCTCGCCGGGAGTTCTTCTGGACCCTTTCGCCGGGACCGGGGCTGCCCTGTTCGCTGCACGAAAACTGGGCTGGGATACGATCGGCATAGAACTTCTCCCCGTCGGCTTTCTTGCGATTGAGGCGCGAATCGCCGCCGAGAGTGTCAATCCCAGGAGCTTGCAGCGAGAGGTCAACAAGGCAGCGGAAGGAACATGGGAGGATTTCTACAGTCCGGAATGGCGATTGGAGCATGTACCCATCACGAGAGGCGCATTTTCGGAACGAACGGAGCGCGCAATCGCGGGTTATCGCACCTATTGCTCGCGCATGAGGAATGCGCATCTGCGGACGCTCTTTGAATTGGCGTGCGTATCCGTGCTTGAATCGGTAAGTTATACGCGTAAGGACGGACAATATCTCAGGTGGGACTATCGCGCAAAGAAAGATCGAGTGACGGCGAGATTTGACAAGGGACCGATCCTGGACTTCGACTCTGCCGTTCGTCAGAAGCTCCGCCAGATATGCAATGACGTTCTCTGCAAGAACGATGAGCCGACAGGTCTATTTGGCGTGGAAAGCCACAAGCCCGGATATCTGGACTTGAGGCGAGGGTCGTGCCTCAATGCATTGCCTGACCTGCCGGACGACTCTGTTGATCTGGTTATCACATCGCCTCCCTACTGCAACCGGTATGATTACACGCGGACCTATGCCCTCGAACTGGTGTACCTTGGGGCAAGTGCGGATGATATCAAGATGTTGCGCCAGAGTCTCCTCTCCTGCACGGTGGAGAACAAGACAAAGCGCGAACAACTTCGAGCCTTCTATACCTCTCGCAACGAAGAGAACGTATTTGCGGATGTCATAGGCGTCTTCGAGAGCCAGGCGGCGTTGCATGAGGCTCTTGGCATACTGGAAGCATACGGCTCGGCTGGCAAGCTGAATAACAGCAATATTCCCAATATGGTGAGGAACTATTTCCTGGAAATGACCTTCGTCGTTCGCGAGCTTGCACGCATCGTGCGTCCTGGCGGGACCGTGGTGATGGTCAATGACAATGTGCGCTACGCGGGCGAGGAAATCCCGGTAGATCTTATCCTGTCCGGCTTTGCTGAGAGCTTCGGCCTTGAAACCCAGCAGATATGGACGCTCGCCAGAGGCAAAGGCAACAGCAGCCAGCAGATGGGCGCCCATGGCAGAAGCGAGTTGCGAAAATGCGTGTATGTTTGGGAAAAGGGAGCCTGAAGCTCTGCGCATGGCGGGTCGCGGTTGGGAGTCAAATGGGAATGGATAAAAGACTTGTCGCTGCCCTGACGAAGGCATACATCGCGCGTGCGAAGCTCTTCCATACAGGGGTGAAGGCGTCGAAAATAGACCTGCTCATTGCAGAAATCGACAGCATCGATGGGTCAAAGCTTGACTGGTCCAACGTGGACCTCGGGGTCTCGTCCAATGCGTTGGAAACGCTGCGAAGCAGGGGTGGCATTCCCCATCAGGTCTTCGCACATCCCGACATCATCAAGAGTCGCCCTCATCTAATTGGTTACTACCGTAATATCGTGACCATTTCCAAAAAGGGGATTGGGCAAATCCTGTTCTCCACCGAGGTGTACGAATCCGGTCGGAAAGAAAGTATGAGCAGTGCGGAGGCACGCAGGATCTCCCAGACGTTCAACCGGATTCTCAGTGCCGTTATCGAAGAACTTCCTGACTACACGGTCAGCCTGAGTCGTCAGGCTTGCCTCGCTGAGATTGGAACCGAGCTGCAGGGGACTTGGGCGAATATGATTGGACAGGGGGCGGCAGTGGCGGTCAGGCGGATTCTCTGCGAGTACATTCAGCAAGAGGACTTGGGAGACTGTCCAGAAGCCGGCGACCTCAGATTACGCAATGGATGGAGGATTGTTTTTGCAAGTGAGCCAGACGTGGCGTTCTTTGATGCCAATGGTCAGAAGCAGATTGCCATTGAGATCAAAGGGAGTCTCGATGTTGCGGGAGCACAAACTCGCTACGGAGAGGCAAAGAAATCTTTCGCCAAGCAGTTGGCGGAGAATCCGCGTTGTCACACGGTGTATCTGGCAAGCTGCTTCACAGATGCCGTCATGCAGCAGATCAAGGAGGACGGCCAAGTGCGAGAATGGTTCAATCTAACGTCAATCTTGTACGATGCAACGGAGAGAAGGCGGTTCCTGAACAGGATCTTTCATGTCGTCAAAGCGCCTGCATAGGTACCCAGGTTGCTTCGGGAGCACCCCATGCTCGCGAAGGTGACTCGAAGAGGATCGGCAGAAAGCTGGTTGGTATTCGTGGTTGTCTGTGCGCGTGTGGTGGAGGTGCTCGCCAGCTCATCAGACGACCTCGTGCTCAGAAATACATTCTGGGAGATCGGCGTGTCACCGGGGGCGCTTTCATTGTACGCCGCGCCGGTCGGCAAGGGCACTGTTGAACTCTCCGCCGGCCAAGCTGATTTGGGCGCAGTCGCCGGCCTCACGCGGACGAAGGAGCACGCGAATTGGAGCCAGAAAGACGGAAGGATTTCCGTTGAGATCCGCCTTGACGGAAGGAATCTTCATGTGCGGATTCGGTCGAAGGATGAAGGCTCATTCACCTGGCCAATATGGAGACAGCAGGAGCAGTCTAAAGCGCTTATCTGGCCGCGTGCGGAGGGGGTGTATATTCCTCTCGACGACCGGCGCTGGACCGATTACCTGATCGAGCAGGGCGAGTGGAATACGCTCGAGAGTCTGAGCATGCCGTTTTGGGGAATCGATTGCAGCGGTTTTTCGCTGACCTATATTGTCACCTGCCCATACAACAACGCGATTCGATTTGATCGCAAAGACGGCGCGTTGCAGGCTTCTTTCACGCACGAATTCACGCGGTTTCAAAATCCCAGGGAGTACGGCTTCGTCATCTCGCTGGGAGAGAACAATTCTCCCGTCGAGCCGGCCAGGCGGTTTCGGCGCTGGCTCAGCGACAAGGGAGCCTTTGTCGATATGACGGCGAAGATGAAGAAGGTCGCGAAGGCTGAGCGTCTGCTGGGAGCGGCCCATGTGTACCTCTGGGGAGACGCCTTATTCACACGGCACGATATTCCCCATCAGAAATGGCGTCCGTTCTGTCAGGAGCTTGTCCGGCAGGCGGGCCAGCCCGAAGCATCGCCGGGCAGGCGAATCAAGCAGTTGATGCCGCCCGAGCGTTGGAAACAGGTCGTTGAGCTGGCCGACACAGAGTGGCCGGACAACTACATCAAGACGGAAGTCGCCAACGCTCTCTCCGATCTTCTGGCACAAAAGGACTTCTATGAGTCGCAATCCTGGAGAGGGGTGACGCTGCCCGACGAGGCAGTCAAATTGGTCAGCAAGGATCGTGATAGCCTGACGGCCGTCGAACTGTGCCGGCTGAACAGCCTGCTTTTGCATGCGGCGTTTTCGAACTTCGTCATCCAGCCCGACAGTTGGGGCGACGGCGTCTCGACCAAAATGCTGGAGAGATTCAAGGAAGCCGGTTTCGACCGCCTGCGACTGTGCGTGTCCGGCTGGGAGGGGATCGAGAGACGCCCCCAGGTCGCAAAACGCGCCGACGAGATGGGATACCTCTTTGGAACCTACGATTCCTTTCACAGCATCCACGATCCTGCCCTCCGCGGGACGGACCAGACCTGGCCGACGGCTCAGTTCGACAAAGAGCTGTTCGAGAAGGGACCCATTGTCCGCAGAGACGGAACCAAACGAGGAGGGTTCAAGAGGGTCGGTTACGTACTCAGTCCTATCGCCGCCCGCCCATACGTGGAGAAGCGCGTCCGCGAGAACATGCGTAACGCCCCGTACAGCTACTACTTTGTCGATTGCGACGCGTATGGACAGGTCTACGACGATTACTCGCCGCTGCATCCGGCCGGTCAGGCGGACGACGTCGCGGCCCGCGTGGCAAGGCTGCAATGGATCGGTGACACATTCAAGGTGGTCGTCGGTTCCGAAGGCGGCAGTGCCTACGCGGCACCGGCAATTCACGTTGCAGAGGGCATCATCAGCCCGGTATTGGGCTGGGGCGACCGCGACATGGCGGATAAGAAGTCCAAGTACTATCTCGGGGGTTACTATCCGCCCGATGGACCGCGAGTCTTTGTGCAGCAGGTCCCCGTGAAAGACCGGTATGAGCTCTTCTATTACGACCCTCGTTTTCGGCTGCCGTTGTACGAGATCGTCTTTCACGATTCCGTTGTCGCCACACACCACTGGGCGAACGCCAGCCTGAAATTTGCGAACGTCGCCGATACCATCGCTCTCACGGAACTGCTCTACATGACGCCGCCCCTGTATCATATGAATCTCGAGGAATTTGAAAAGCACGGCCCAACGATGAAGAGGCATTATGCGTTCTTCTCGCCCTTGCACCGGGAGCTCGGGTTTGCGCGAATGACTGATTTTGCCTGGCTAAGCCCCGACAGGCTGTTGCAGCAAACGGTATTCGACGACAGATTTGAGCTGGTCGTGAACTTCTCGCAAGAGACCCGGCGGTACTCGAACATCGGCATCCCCGGCAGAAGCGTGCTTGCCAGGGACAGGGACAGCGGCGGGACCAGGTTCTTCACACCCCTGCCCGAGGCGAGCGAGACAAGAGAAAAATGACTCTGCCGACACAAGAAGGAGTCTCCTTCATGGACAACAGGATAGGGAGACGATGGTTTCTTAAGCTGGGCGGAAGTGCTTTGGCCACTCTCCAAGTGCCGCTCCAGGCCCGTTCGTCAGCCGAGAACAAAAGTGGCGCATCTGCCAGTAAGCCCAACATCGTTTTGATTGTGGCCGACGACCACGGGCGGGGTGACCTGGGCTGCTGTGGCAATTCTGTCCTCAAGACGCCGAACCTTGACAGGCTGGCCGCGGAGGGCGTACGGCTCACACATGCCTTCTGTACGACGGCCAGTTGCAGTCCGAGCCGGTCCGTGATCCTCAGCGGCCTCTACAACCACAGCAACGGGCAGTATGGGCTCCAACACGCCTATCATCACTTCGTCAGCTTCGATTCCGTGCGGAGCCTGCCGGTGCTGCTGTCACAGAGCGGCTACCGCGCGGCCAGAATCGGCAAATATCACGTCGCGCCGGAGGAGGTCTACAAGTTCGATGTCACGCTGCGCGGAAACGAGCGCAACGCGGTGCAAATGGCCGACAACTGCAGGCCGTTCCTCGACGCCGAAGACAGCCGGCCCTTCTTTCTGTATTTCTGCACGAGCGACCCGCATCGCGGCGGCGGCAAAGCCACGAATCTAGCGCATCAGCCGGACCGGTTCGGCAATCGCGAGCAAGGCTATCCCGGGGTTGAGGAAGTCAAGTACGATCCGAAGGACGTTGTCGTGCCGGATTTTCTGCCGGATATTCCGGAGTGCCGGGCCGAGCTGGCTCAGTACTATCAGTCCGTCTCCCGCGTCGATCAGGGCGTCGGGCGTCTGATCGAGCACCTCAAGAAGGCCGGCAAGTACGGCAATACGGTCGTGCTCTATATTTCCGACAACGGCATTCCGTTCCCCGGCGCCAAGACGACGACCTACGAACCCGGCATCAACCTGCCGTGCATCGTTCGCACGCCCTGGCAGAAGAATAAGGGCATCAAGTGCGATGCGCTGGTGAACTGGGCGGACCTGACGCCGACGATTCTGGATTTCGCCGGTGCCATGCCAGGCGGCTACGAGTTCCACGGCCGGTCGTTCCAATCGGTGCTCGAACGCGAGCACGTGGAGGACTGGGACACGACCTACGCTTCGCATACGTTCCACGAGGTCACGATGTACTACCCGATGCGGGTGGTGCGCGAGCGCCGCTTCAAGCTGATCTGGAACATCGCCCACGGCCTGGAGTACCCGTTCGCCAGCGACCTGTGGGAATCGGCCACGTGGCAGGCGACGCTCAAACGCGGCAGTAAGCTCTACGGCAAACGCACCGTCGAAGCGTATCTGCATCGCCCGAAGTTCGAGCTGTACGACCTGGAAACCGACCCGCACGAGGTGAAGAACCTGGCCGACGATCCGCGGCACCAAGGCAAACTCGAAGAGATACAGACCAAGCTCAAAGCCTTCCAGAAGCGCACGAAAGACCCTTGGATCCTCAAGTGGGAGCACGAGTGAACCGGGCGCCTGATCGCACAAGTATTGGCGCGTGCCGCTCATTGGATAGAATACCGCCACAGAGATATTCGTAGGGGCAGGCCCCCGTGCCTGCCCGGTGGGTCAGGGCAACCACGGGGGGTTGCCCCTACGGAGTCCTTTGTGGCAAATGGCGAACTGGATTGAGCCTGTGAAGGGGTGCACGAATGACGCTACTGCTGGGATATGATGTTGGGAGTTCATCGATCAAAGCCACGCTCATGGACGCCGGGACGGGCAAGGTCCTCGCGGCGGCGACCTCGCCGGATAAGGAGCTGGAGATCATCGCCAAGCAACCCGGCTGGGCGGAGCAGCACCCCGATACCTGGTGGCAGCACGTCAAGCTCGCGACGCAGAAGATTCGGGCCAAGGCCCAGTTCGATGCCGCCGACGTCAGGGCGATCGGCATCTCGTATCAGATGCATGGCCTGGTGGTCGTGGACAAGGACAAGCAGGTCCTGCGGCCGTCAATCATCTGGTGCGACAGCCGGGCCGTGCCGATCGGACAAAAGGCGGCCAAGGACATCGGGGCCAGGAAATGCCTCAAGCGGCTGCTCAACCTGCCCGGCAACTTCACCGCCTCCAAGCTCGCCTGGGTCAAGCAAAACGAGCCGAAGGTCTACTCGAAGATCTACAAGATGATGCTGCCCGGCGACTTTATCGCCATGAAGATGACGGGCGAGATCAGGACGACCCCCTCGGGCCTGTCCGAAGGCATCATGTGGGACTTCGAGAAAAACAGGCTGGCCGATTTCGTTCTCGACAATTATGGCATCTCGACGGACCTCGTGGCCGAGACGGTCCCGACCTTTTCCGTGCAGGGCGAGTTGACGAGCGGGGCCGCCGCGGAACTCGGCCTGAAGGCCGGTACACCGATCAGCTACCGGGCGGGCGACCAGCCGAATAATGCGTTGTCGCTGAGCGTGCTCAAGCCGGGCGAAATCGCCGTGACGGCGGGCACGTCCGGCGTCGTCTACGGCGTCACCGACCAGAAGAACTACGACCCGAAGTCCCGCGTCAACATCTTCGTGCACGTCAACCACACGGAGAGGAAGCCGCGCTACGGCGTGCTGCTGTGCGTCAACGGCACGGGCATTCTCAATAGCTGGCTCAAGCACAATTTCGTCGTCGGCGACGGGCTCGACTATCCGCAGATGAACGTGCTGGCCGCCGGGGCCCCGGTCGGCTCCGACGGCCTGGTCATCCTGCCCTACGGCAACGGGGCCGAAAGGACTCTCGAAAATCGCAATATCGCGGCCTCCGTCCACGGCTGGAGCTTCAACATTCACAAGCAGCCTCACTTCCTGCGGGCCGCCCAGGAGGGCATCGTCTTTGCGCTCAACTACGGCCTGCAGATCATGCGAGATATGGGCACAAAGCTCCGGGCCGTCAAAGCGGGTAACGCCAATATGTTCCTCAGTCCGCTGTTCGCCGAGGCCTTTGCGACCATCACCGGGGCGACCGTCGAACTCTACAACACCGACGGCTCGCAAGGCGCCGCCCGCGGCGCCGGCCTCGGAGCGGCTCTCTACAAAGGTCCCGAGGACGCCTTCGTCGGCCTCGAGCCCGTCCGGACCGTCGAGCCCAATAAGCAACTAAAGAAGGCCTACCAGAACGCGTATGAGAACTGGGAGACCATACTGGATAAGCAGCTATGAAGTGCGCCAGGAGAAATATTCTCGTACGGACTTGTCATCCTGAGCCGAAGGCGAAGGATCTGGCTACCGAATGAGCGATACCCTCAATTCGCAGCCCAGATCCTTCACTCCGCTTCGCTCCGTTCAGGATGACAGAACGCATACGAAAACAGAAGTGAGGAGTATGACATGTTACGACAGGTGGAGGTTGCTACTGCGGTACTGCTGATTTCCCTCTCTGCCGGGGCGGCCCAGAAGGAGGGGGCGTTTGAGATTCGCCGGGGGACCAATATCAGTCACTGGCTTTCCCAGAGCACCAAACGAGGCGAAGAAAGACAGCGATGGTTCACGGAAAAGGACGTTGAGCTGATTGCTTCGCTGGGCTTCGACCATATCCGGCTGCCCGTCGATGAAGAGCAGTTCTGGAATGAAGCCGGCGACGAGGAGCCGGAGGCGTTTCCGTTGCTCCATAATGCCATTGGCTGGTGCCAGAAGAAGAATCTGCGCATCGTGGTCGATCTGCACATCCTGCGCTCGCACCATTTCAACGCGGCGGAAAAGCCGCTTTGGACCGACCCGAAAGCGCAGGAGAAGTTCTTCCAGTTGTGGCGGGAGCTTTCGGCCGAGTTGAAGAAGTACCCCGTCTCCCTGGTGGCCTATGAGCTGATGAACGAGCCGGTGGCGGACAATGCGGAGGATTGGAATAAGCTCGTGGAGAAGGCTGTCCGGCAGATTCGGCAGGAGGAGCCGCATCGCAAAATCGTCATCGGCTCGAACAAGTGGCAGTCTACAGGGACCTTCGATCAGCTTCGTATCCCGCCCGGTGACAGGGACATCATCCTGAGCTTTCATTTCTATACGCCGATGCTCATCACCCATTACAAGGCCTCGTGGACCGAGGTCGGCAAGTACAAAGGGCCCGTGAATTACCCCGGCCTGCTCGTAGACCCGAACGAAATCGAGAAGCTTGACCCTGAGGTCGCCCGGATCGTCAAATCCAATAACGGCATCTACAACCGCGAGAAGCTCGAAAGCCTGTTGGCCAAGCCACTGGAGCTGGCAAAGAAGCTCGACCTGCCGCTGTACTGTGGCGAATGGGGTGCGCTGCCCACCACGCCGCGTGAAGTGCGGATGCAGTGGTACCGTGACGTACGAGCCAATCTGGAGAAGCATGGCATCGCCTGGGCGAATTGGGACTACAAAGGCGGCTTCGGCATCGTCGGCCGCGGCGGCCAGAGCGACCGGGAATTCATCAACGTCCTGCTCGGCCAATAACTCGCTCTTGCCTGATACTTCGCCGTCGCTCAGGATGGCAAGACCTCGTCGCAGGTGGAATTGCCGCTTGCTCTGGTCAAGCTCCGGCGTTATATTAGCTCTGCCGCGCGGGTCGGAGCCGGCCAATCGAACGGGGCAAGAACTCATAAGACACGTATGGAGAAGGAGTTACGGAGATGGCGAAGAAATCCCTACATAGCATATGCCGATGGACGTTCAACGCGGGCAAGGGCGGGTTCGTGCCGGCGGATATCCGGCCGGACTGGGCCGGTCGCAAGTTCGGCACGCCGGAGATGCTTCAGCTCGTCGCCGAAAAGATCAGGCCCCGACTCCCCCGCCATGTCCTGCTCGGCATCGAGATGCACTACGACGCCGAGGTCGATGACAATAATGCCGCGGCGGTGGCCGACGCCTTGGAGGGCAATAGACTCTACCTGGCGATGATCACGCCCGGCGCCCACACGCACTTCGCCTATGGCGGCATCGCCTCGCTCGATCCGGAGGAGCGCAAGGCCGCCGAAGAGCTCGGGACCCGGACCGTCGATCTGGCCTACGGGCCGCTGCGCAAGACCTGGCACCCGGAGGAGGCCCCGGCCTTTGTCATCTGGAATGGCTCCTTCGGGTACGATGTGGCCAGCGTTGGCATCAGGCGAATGTACCAAAACCTCAAGGAGAGCGTCGCCGGCCTGTGCAAATACGAGGCCGAAAAAGGTGGCGAGCTCTATATCGCGTTCGAGCCCAAGCCGAATGAGGGCCATCCCGCCATGCTGATCCCGACCGTCGCCAGTGCCCTGCTGTTCTGGCGCAAGATCGAGGAGGAATTCGGCGTCTCGCGGGAGCATAAGGGCGTCAACAAGGAGTTCGGCCACTCCGAGATGATCGGTCTCGACCACATCTACGACACCGTCGAGGAGCTCGACAACGGCATGTGCGTCCACATGCATCTCAACAGCCAGGGCTACAACGACGGCATCATTCTCGGTGGACCCGGCAAGTACGACATCGACCACGGCGCCCGCGTCAACGGCATGAACATCGCCATCGCGGGCCTGATCCAGCAAGCCGGTTACGACCGCTGGAAGGGCCACGACATGCAGCCGCGCGCCTACGACAACACGGAGCAGGCCATCAATCGCGTGGTCCGCAGCGTCCTGAGCTGGGAGGCCTGCGAGCGGGCGGCCAAGGAGCTCAAGACCCGAGACCTCATGCGGGCCCTCTCGCAGCGTGACACCGCGACGGCCGAGGACATCATGCGGGCCGCCGTCGTCGACGCCCAGAAGTACTTCGACGAGATGTGCAAAGGGTAGCATGGGTCTTATAGGTCCTATGGGTCCTATCGGGCCATCGAATGCGGGCAGCCCGACGGCATCCGGGTCGCGTCTGCTCTTCGTGGACAACCTCCGCACCGTGATCATCATCCTGGTCATGATGGTCCACCTCTCGATCACCTACGGTGGCGAGGGCTCGTGGTACTACGAGGAAGGCAAGCCGGACATGTTCAGCGGCATCGTGCTGACCCTCCACAACGGCGTCAATCAGTCGTTCTTCATGGGGTGCCTGTTCCTGATCTCGGGCTACTTCACGCCAGCGTCGTTCGACCGCAAGGGTCCCCGTCGATTCCTCGTGGACCGCCTTGTGCGGTTGGGCATTCCGATGGTTTTCTACGACCTGATCATTCATCCTTTCATAGTCTACTGGCTCGCTCGCAATGGCGTGATCAAGCATACCGGCTCGTTTTGGGACTGGGCCACTTCATACTACACCTCGTTCCACATCGGCTGCGGCCCCTTGTGGTTCGTCGAGGCGTTGCTTCTGTTCAGCCTTGTCTACATGGTATGGCGTCTGGGAGGTCGCACAGCGGTCCCGTCGTCCGCCGAGAGCTTCAAGCCGCCGAGCATCTCTCCCCTGGCAGTTCTGGCGCTGTCCCTGGGAATCGTGTCCTTCCTCGTGCGCGTCTGGAAGCCCATCGGCTGGTCCTACGAGCCTTTGAATTTCCAGCTTCCTTTCTTCCCCCAGTACGTCGTCATGTTCATCCTGGGCATCATTGCCTATCGCCGGCAGTGGCTGACGGAGATATCAACGGCTGTGGGCAGATCGTTGCTGATCCTCGCCTCCGTGTTCGTGCTCGTCCTTTCTCCATTGCTGGTCGTCCTTGGTGGTGGGGCGGATGGGGACGTATCCCGATTCATGGGCGGGCTCCAATGGCAGGCTCTGGCCATGGCCCTTTGGGAGCAATCCCTCGGTGTGATGCTGACCGCTGGGCTTATCGTGCTGTTCCGCGAGCGATTCAATTGCCATGGGAGGCTGAGCGAGGTGGCCTCCGCCAACTCCTACGCGGCCTACGTCATCCACGCCCCAGTGCTCATCGTCTTCACGCTGATGGTGCGCGAGATTCACCTGTACCCCCCTGCTGAAGTTCGCACTCGTCACGCTCGTCGTAGTCCCCCTATGTTTCAGCCTGGCGGCTCTGATCCGCCAAGTGCCCGGTGTCCGGCGAGTCCTATAGGTCCCATGAATCCGTCGGAGTCCCCAACAGAAGGAGAGTCTCGCCAATGGCCTTTGCGATGTCATTCCCACTAAAGCGGGAATCCACAAGCCCGTCGGATGGACCCCCGCTTTTGCGGGGGTGACGATACGGCAGATTTCGTGCCATACAATGCTCGTTCTGTCAGAGGTTCTTTGGTCCTATTTGACCTTTGCATGGACCCGCCGCGTTATGCGATCAGCATCGCATCGCCGTAGGAGTAGAATCGGTACCTCTGCTCAATGGCGTGCCGATAAGCGGCCAGAATGTTCTCCCGGCCGGCGAAGGCGGCCACCAGCGCCAGCAGCGTGGAGCGGGGCAGGTGAAAGTTCGTGATCAGCGCGTCGACGATCTGGAACGAATAGCCCGGCGTGATGAAAAGGTTGGTCATCCCTTCGGCGGCTCGGGCTCGCCCGCCGGTGCAGACGGTCTCCAGGACCCGCGTCGCCGTGGTCCCGACGGCGATGATGCGGCCCCCTTCCCCGCGGGCCGCGTTGATCATGCCGGCGTTCTCCTCGTCGATGCGGTACCACTCGCGATGAATCCGGTGCTCCTCGATGTTGTCAACGGTGATCGGTTTGAACGTGCCGGCGCCGACGTGCAGCGTCACGTAAGCGAACTGAACGCCGGCATCCTTTAGTCGGCGCAGCAATTCATCCGTGAAATGCAGTCCGGCCGTCGGGGCGGCCACGGCCCCCGCTTGGCGGGCGTAGACCGTCTGGTAGCGGAGACGGTCCCTCTCGGCCGTCGTCAGGTCGTGATCCCGCCGGATGTAAGGTGGTAAGGGGGGAAAGCCGACCTCGTCCAGCACGCTCTCCGGGCCGGCCTCGCCCTCGATCCGAAGCAGGCACACGCCGTCGGGCTTTTTCTCCAGCACGTCGGCGGTGCAGAAGTCGCGCTGCTCTCGATCGAGAAGGACAATCGCCTCGCCCGTTTTGACTTTCCTCGCCCCTTTGAGCATGACCTCCCACGCGCTGGCAGTCGCCGTGGCAGTCAAAAATAATCCTTCGAGCCTGCCACCGGTCCGACGCCGTGCGAAGAACCGGGCCGGCAGCACCTTCGTATCATTGAGCACCAGACAGTCGCCGGGTCGCAGGAAAGCGCCGAGCCGGTGGAAACGACTGTCGAGAAGATGGCCCGTGGAGCGGTCCATCACCAGCAGCCGCGACTCGCTGCGGACCTCAGCGGGGTGCTGAGCGATTAATTCGGACGGCAATTCGTAATCAAGCTGATCTACCTTCATGACCGTACATTATCAGACTTCGAGATTCGCAACAAAAAATTTCCCGCCTAATAATAAGTCGATTTCGGCGATTGCGCCCAATGAGGGATTTTTCACGCAAGCATCCGCGCCGCCCGCCCGATACAGCCAGCGCGACGTGAACATTTTGGCAGGTGAACCCGGATGATAACCGCTTTTCCAAAGGCCACAGCCGTGCAGTCACATGGGCAGTTCGAACAGTTGGCGACAGCCATCGCCGCCCTGGGCAGAGATGAGCTCAAGAAGCAGATCAGGGACTTTCGCGGCCGCTTCCGGCTCGACTTTTCCGACGACTACCTCGATTCGCTCAGTCTCGAACGGCTCCAGCACATCCTGCTGGCGGCGTTGATCAACGCCAAAGCCCAGCCGTAAGCGCAAAAGAAGAGTTCCCATCCGAGACGTGCCCGCATGGGAACTCTTTTCATCTCATCGAAGTCAATCCCCGCCGCATCGTTCATGACAGCGGGTACCATCTGCGCGGGCTACGCTCAATAATCCTTGAACTTCCGCAGCCACTGCGGCCAATCGGCGGGATCGACGCCACCCGCCTTCGTCCATATACCGCCGGTGTTGTAGGTCTTATGCCACTTCAAGGTCCACAGCTCCTTGAGGCCCACCTTCCGGACGCTCCAGTCGGAGAATACGGAGTCGACAAAGCCGTCATGCCGGTCCACGCAGACGCGGTTCATCTCATTCGTGCCCGGTGTGTCGCCGGGCCCGCTCTCGCGCTGTGGCGGCTGGTCGGTCTCCAGCGGCCAGGAATCCACCCACCAACTGCCGGTGAAGACGGGCACCTGGTTGCCGTACTGGGAAGACGGAGCGCCCCAGTGCCGCGACCGGCCCGCCCCATCCGTGTCGTTACGCCCCCACCCGTTCGTTCTGTTGCCTGACTGCTTGGAGGCAAAGATGTTCAGGATCCAGCCATTGAGCCCATAACTGCCGACGGTGCCATCGACTGTCCATGCCACGTTTGTCCAGCCGTTCTGCGGAATCGTCCCGGTGGGCGCCGGCTTCGTCGCCTGGGGGCAACACCACATCTTCATGTCTTTGGAGTAGGGCGCCATGACGAGTCGCCAGAATCCGCCGGACCCTGTACCCCATGACTTCGTCACGCCGTCTATTGTGGCCATGACGCTGCCACGCGCCCCTTGTACCTCGCCGGTAAAGAAGTACCCATCGTTCTCTTGGCAATACATCGAGAACATCAGTCCCCATTGCTTAAGCTGTGCCAGGCACGCCGCCGTTCGCGCCTGCTTTCTCACCCGCTGCAAGGCCGGCATCAGGATCGACATCAGCAGGGCTATGATGGCGATGACGACCAGCAGCTCGATCAACGTGAAACCTCTTCGCTTTCTCATCGTACGGCTCCTAAGTTCGTTTACCGAATCTCTCCACATCCACCCGTTCTTTCACACAATCCGGCACCGAAAACAACTGGTTGTTTTCGCGTCGGTTACTTGCTATGGCGATTGTATCCATGGGCGAATACAAACCACGGCTCTAAGCCGCTGGCAAAGATGCGCTCTGATGGGATGCTGTTCCCTTTTCACACCCTTTCTTTTAAGAGGTATTCTCCTCGCCGGAGGCTCATAACCCTCTGCGTCACCATCAGTTACGTCGGTCTGTCCAGTACCCTGCCAGAAAGTGGTTCCCTGCCACTCGAATCTGCAATTCTATCATTATGCTCCAGGACTGTCAAGAGCCTGTGCATCATTTATCGGACGCTTTCCAATTGGGATTCCGGCAATTGCGGATTGGATGGACGCCGAGTGTTCTTCAGTCGATGACTTCCGGTGATGTCAAGAGGACAACCAACGCGGTGATGCGGATTATGATTAATTCGTTCGCGGTATGTCATCCTGAACGGAGCGTAGCGCGGTAGGGGCAGACCGGGTTCCCAAACGCAACGCAATGCGTTTGGGGTCCCGGTTGCCCCTACACCGGCCAGATCCTTCGCCTTCGGCTCAGGATGACAAAGTTGTATCGCCCAAGAGTTTTTCCGAATCCGCATGAGATTGTCTTCCCAGTTGCGGCCTCCATCAAGACCGCTCGCGAGTCATCCGCAATCGGCAATCAGAGGACACCTTTTTTGAGGATGACGTTGGCGTAGAGGGCCTTTTCGCTGGTGGCGACGATGGCGTAGGCCTTTCTCGCCCGCTCGTAGAAGGCGAAGCGCTCGACGAAATGAAAGTCGGAGTACGGCTCGCCGCTTTTCTTGAGGATGGCCTCGTAGACGTTCCAAATGGTGGGCTCAGCGGGGTCGCCCGGCACGACGTTCATCAGTGCCACGGGCTGGTCCACATAGGTGTCCAGGGGAAAGAGCTTGAGAATGGCTTCCAGAAGCTCGGGCACGCCGTGGCCGTCACAGCGGACAAGCCGACTGGCGATGCCGGCGGCCGGGAAGTTGCCGTCCGCCAGTACGATCTCGTCGCCGTGGCCCATCTCCATCAGGACTTTCATCAGGTCGGGCGAAATGATGGGAGGAATGTTCTTAAGCATAGCTCTTGCCCTCGAAAGGAGTCATTGTCGCGGCGCGGAGGAGATGGGACCTATAGGACCTATGGGACCTATTCTGCTTCGCGCCTTGCTCCGTTCGTGTGGAAAACTTCTTCCATCGTCTTCCATTGCTCGCCTTCGGGCGTGCCCGGCAGGCGGACTTGGAGCGGGTCGGTGTACGTCCACCAGGTTTTGGTCACTTCGTCGGCGATGCCCTTCATGTCGCCCTGGAAATCGTCGCCGATGTATTCGAAATAGCTGAAGAGCAGGTACTCGCCGGGCTTGATTTGGCCCAGGTAGATGGAGTAATTGCGGATGTTCGCCCGGTCGATGGCCGCCAGGACGCCGGGCCACACGGCGGCGTGCATCTGGGTGTACGCGAGGATGTTCTTGGGGGGCATGCCGATGATTGAGCCGTGGCGGGACTTGACCTGGTTTGGCTTGTACGCCGGGCCGCCGTGATGGAACACCTCCTGCCACTCGGCCCACCACTCGCCCTCTTTCCGCGTGGGCAGCGGCTTTTGCAGCGGGTCGGTGTGCTTCCACCACTCCTGCGTGGTCTTGTCTTTCTTCATCTTAGCCGCGTCGGCCTGCGGATCGCTGCCGGTATATTCGTTATAGGCGAAGAGGTAGTATTGGTCCGGGGCGACCTCGCCGAGATAGATCGAATAGTTGTGGATATTGGTCTTTTCGATCATCTTGAGCACGCCCGGCCACGTATCCGCGTGCAGACGCTTGTATTCCGCGATGTTCTCTTTGGGTATCCCGATGACCGCCCCGTGCCGCTGGACGGCGGGTTTCGCAAATGGGCATTTCGTGCAGGTCGAGCAGCAGCCTCCCGTCACGAGCACTGCCGACGTCACCAGTAGAGCCACGAGATTGAGACTTCCCCTTCGCGTCATAAAAAGCCTCCCGAATCCAAGTTCCCTTATTTGACCAGGCCGAAGAACCGCTCCGTCGCGGGCGTGGCGAAGATGATGTACAGCAGGATCATGATGGTGAGCAACAGTCCGGCCATCACCTTATAGTTCAGAAGCCCCTTCCAGCCGGCCTCTTGAAGGGCGGCTAACGGGTGCTCCCAGACCAGCCGCTCGCTCTGGGGCGTATGCTGGTGCGGCCAGACCAGCGACGTCACCACCAGAATCCCCGAACAGATCACAAACAGGTAAAACGCCGCCATCATGAACTGAAGGTTCCAATGCGTATACTCTTTGTACCAGTCCAGCAGAAATACCGTCAGCCCGAGGAAGGAGCCGATGGCCAAAGTCGCCAGCGCGCCCTTGCTCGACGCCCGGTGCCAGAAGACGCCCCAGATGAAGACTGTTGTGATGGGCGGTGCCAGGTAACAGATCACCGTATTCGAGCCTTTGTAGATGCTGCCGAACTTGGCGATGAACGGCGACCAGAGGATTGCCAGAACCATCGCTACGGCGGTGGCAATCCGGCCGATGATGACCAGCGTGCGGTCCGGCGTCTCCGGCCACCAACGCCGGTACAGGTCATAGCTGAACAGCGTCGCAATGGAGTTCAGGGCCCCGGAGACGGTGCTCATCAGTGCGGCCAGCAGCGCCGCCGCGAGGACGCCGCGCAGGCCTACGGGCAGCAGCTCCAGGATCATGTGGGCGTAGACCGCATCCGACTTGGCCGTCAGGACCTTGCGCTGGACCAGAGCGGTCATGGCCTGACTGACCTCCTGCTGACCCAACCCGGTCTGCTGTGCGATGTACTGCATCCGGACGGCTTTCTCCTCGCCGGTATAGCCTTTGACGGCCTGATAAATCTGCTGCTCGACGGGCGAGAGACCCGTCGGGGCGGACCCGGTGGCCGCAATCGGCAGGGCGGGCAGGGCCGTCACTTTACCCTGATTCAGCAGGGACAGCATGATGGTCCCGGGAAAGACGAAGATAAAAACGGGCAGAATCTTGATGAAACCCGCGAACAGCGGCCCGACACGGGCATGGTTCTCATCCTTGGCCCCGAGCACACGCTGGACAATCGTCTGGTCGGCACACCAGTACCAAAGCCCGATGATCGGATAACCGAGAAAGACCGAGTACCAGGGCAGCCCGGCCGGATCGCTCGCGCTGCGCAATACCGTCAGCTTGACCGGCTCGACGCTCGCAGCGACTCCGTGCCATCCGCCCGCATGATACAGGCCGACCACCGTGATGCAGATGGCCCCGGCCAGCAGGATGATGGTCTGGAGGGACTCCGTCAGCACCACGGCCAGCAGGCCGCCAATCACCGTGTAGATACCGGTCAGTACCGCTGTGCCGATGATGCTTGTCATCTTGCCTATTCCGAACATCTCCTCCAGCACGACGGCGCCGGTGTAGAGCGTAAAACCGATGTGGATCACGATGGCCGAGACGATGGACAGCGCCGCCAGCCAGTCGCGACAGCCCCGGCTGTACCGCTGCTCCAGGAAGTCCGGCAAGGTCGCGACCTTCGACCGAAAGTAAAACGGGGCAAAGAACAGCGACAGGGTAATTAGCAGGAACGGGGCCATCCACTCGAAGTTGCCGTAGGCCAGGCCGTTCATGTAGCCTTCCTGGGCCTGACTGACGAGGTGGATGGTCGAGATGTTGGTCGAGAACAGGGCCAGTCCGATGAAAGGCCACGTCAGGGTGCCGCCCGCCAGGAAGTAGTTTTTGCCCGTTTCGCCCTTGCGGCGGCGCAGGCCGACCCAGCAGCCGATGCCCACAATGACCACGAGGTAGAGAACGATGACGCCGAGGTCGACGGGCCCAATGGCCATCTTCCCTGCGGCGAGAATCCCTGCCGTCATACGATACCCCTTACCTTACTGATACCCCCGAGCCAAACGCCGTTGCAGTATAGTCCCTCCCCCGCAGATTGCAACCCTGGAGGAACTGCTCGATTGAGGATTATTGACTCAAACTGACTGATCCGCGGCTTGATAACGTCGCCAGTGCTTATGCGGCAGCCGCCCGACACCATCCGCCATTCCTGCGAAAGCGGCAAGCCGGTCTGCATCGGCGGAAACTCTGCTTTAGCAGGGTACATGAGCCAAAGCCGCCGGCGTGCGGTTAGGAGACGGGCCGGCGTGGATGAGGAGGCTCAAAGACTGTTAACATCGCGCGTGTGGTTTGTAGAGGAGAAAATTGTGCCGGTCAAGACTCCCGTACAGTGCCGAGGTGATAATCTCAATGGATTTATCGCTCTGCGGATGCCAGCGGGGAGCCCGTCATACGCTGTTGTGTGAGCGGAGACGCAGGATTCTGCATCTGTACCCATGCTCAGTAGTAATCAATTCATTGACACGGCGGGTGGCGGGGCGTAAGATGGCGGCTGTTAGTGTTGGGGCGCGTCGCCGCAACGGAATGTCCTTTCTGAAAGCACGCACAACCGATCGCAGAGCAACAGGGTCGGCGTTCGGGTTCGGGGCGCAGCATGTAGGGTAGGTTCGGGTCCACCAACGCGAAATACCGCGTTGGGAAGCCCTTCTTGACCCATGTATTAAGGGTTGGCCGGCGTTTGGGTCTGGGGCACAGTGAAAATAGTTGTTTGTATTCCTGCTCGCTACGCATCCACCAGATTCCCCGCGAAAGTTCTCGCCAAAGAGACCGGCAAGTACCTCATTCAGCACACCTGGGAGCAGGCCCGCCAGGCCAAGTCGCCCGAAAGAGTCATTATCGCCGCCGATGACGAGAGGATCGTGCAGGCCGCCCACTCGTTTGGGGCCGAGTGCGTGCTGACCTCGCCAAAGCATAACAGCGGCACGGACCGGATCGCCGAAGTCGTCGGCAAGATGCACGCGGATATCGTCATCAACGTGCAGGGCGATGAGCCGGAGATTGACCCGGAGCATATCGATTACCTTTCCTGGCTGCTGCGCGACAGCCCCGATGCATCAATGGCCACGTTGGCCACCGGCTTTGCCAGACGCGAACAAATCGCCGACCCGAACGTGGTTAAAGTGGTTGTGGACGCGAAGGCGAGAGCGGTTTATTTCTCCCGCAGCCCCATTCCCTACGACCGGGAACATGCGGGCGTGGGCGATGTACGCCATTATCTGCGTCATATCGGGATTTACGCCTATCGCAGGGATTTCCTGCTGAGGATTACCGCGCTGCCGCAGACGCCGCTGGAGAAGCTCGAAAAGCTCGAGCAGCTTCGGGCCATCGAGAACGGCTATACGATTCTCGTGGGCAAGGTCGAGCCCACCTGCGAGGGCATCGACACGCCCGAGCAGTACGCGGCGTTTGTGAAGCGCTATTTGGGGCACACGAAGGATGGTACATCTGCAAGGCACGGAGCACATTGAGGCTGGAACTCAGATGACGGACAGTAAAGAGCTGTTGACGAAGATCAGTGATACCTCGACGGAGAGCGAGTTTTTCTCGCCGGTGCCGCCGAACTATAAGAAGGGCAAGACCCGCTACGTGTTCGTGATGGGCACCGTGATGAGCGGCCTGGGCAAGGGGATATTCTCGTCCTGCCTGGCCAAGCTCCTGCAGGATAAAGGCCTCAAGGTCGCACCCATCAAGCTCGAAGGCTACCTCAATATCGACTCCGGCACGCTCAATCCCTTCCGCCACGGCGAGGTCTTCGTCCTCGACGACGGCATGGAAACCGATATGGACCTGGGCACGTACGAGCGGATTCTCGACCAGGACCTGAGCCGAGCCAATTTCGCCACCAGCGGACAGATTTTCAGCTCCGTCCTCAATAAGGAGCGGCACGGCGATTATCTCGGCCGGGACGTGCAGATGATTCCGCACGTAACCGGCGAAGTGAAGCTTCGCCTGCGGCAGCTCGCCGCCGACACCAAGGCGGACGTCGTCTTCGTCGAGATCGGCGGCACGGTCGGCGACCTCGAAAACGCCTACTTTATCGAGGCGATGCGCGAGTTGGCCTACGATGAAGGGCCGGGCAGCAGTTGCTTCGTGGCCCTGACCTATATCATGGAGCCGCCGGCGTTGGGCGAGCAGAAGTCGAAGGCCGCCCAGCTTGGCATCAAGCAGGTGATGCAGCTTGGGATTCAGCCCGACATCATCGTCTGCCGGGCCACCAATCCGGTCAACGACAAGGCCCGCCAGAAGATCAGCGTCTACAGCAACGTTCCGCTCGAACGCGTTATCAGCCTGCCGGACTCGGCGAGCATCTACATGATCCCCGCCATGCTCCGGGACAACGGCCTGGATTTCGAGGTCCTGCGGCTGCTGCGGATTGAGGACCGCATCAACCTGCGCCACGAGCGCAAGGCCTGGGCCAAGTGGTGCGACTTCACCGACAAGATCGGCAGCTCGAAATACGAGGCCACCATCGGCATTACGGGCAAGTATACGTCCGTGCGGGACAGCTATGCCTCGATCATCCACGCTCTCGAGCACGCCGGCATCGCCCTGGGCTGTGACGTCAAAATCAAGTGGATCGAGACCACCGCCATCATAGATGGGAACGCGGGCAAGCACCTGGCCGACGTGGACGGCATCATCGTGCCCGGCGGGTTCGGGTCCCGCGGCGCCGAGGGCAAGATCGCCTGTGTCCGGTACGCCCGCGAGAATAACCTGCCCTACCTGGGCCTGTGCTTCGGATTCCAGATGGCGGTCATCGAGTTTGCCCGCAACGTCTGCGGCTTGCAGGGCGCCAATAGCACCGAGCTGGACCCGAACACGCCGGAGCCGGTCATCGATATCCTGCCCGAGCAGAAGAAGATCGAAGGCCTGGGTGGCAATATGCGGCTCGGCGGCCGGGACATCCGGATTGTGCCGCAGACCGTTGCCTGGGACCTGTTCGGGCAAAAAGCCGCGGTGCGCATGCGTTTCCGGCACCGCTACGAAGTGGACCCGCGCTACATCGAAACGCTGCAGCGCGGCGGCATGGTCTTCTCCGGCAAGGCTCCCGACCAGCCCATCATGCAGATTCTGGAGCTGCCGAAACACCCGTTCTTCATGGGCACCCAGGCCCACCCGTGCCTGACGTCCCGTCCGCTGCGGCCGCAACCGATGTTCGTCGGCCTCGTCGCCGCCGCCATGCGAAGGCACCACCTGCAAAGCGACCTGCCCAACTGCATCGAGGCCGTCAGAAAGGTCTGCGCTTACGCGGAGGTGTAGGACGGAGGACCTATTGGGCTTGTGATGGGCGCGGCTGTGCTGAGCTGCCCTGGAGTTTCTCTATTTCTGCTCGGAGCCGTCCGTTTTCCTTGCGCAGCCTGGCATTCTCGTCCATCAGGGCCGTTGTCACGCCACTGACCCGCTCGGCGATGCCCTTTTCGAGGTCCTTCTGCAGGGCTTCGATGCGAGCCTTGCACTGGGCGATTTCGTCATCCCGCTGACGGAGCTCTTGAGCGTGCTTCTGCTGGAGGGTTTGGATCTCGACCTGTCGGGCAGCCAATTGCTGTTGCAGCTCCCGGTTCTGGGCCGCAAAAAGCCGGGCCTGCCTTTCGTTGGGGGTCCCCTGCTGACAGCCGGCCAAGAGCGTCACGGCGATCAGCGCGACGGCGGCCGACAATGTGCCGAGTGTTCTGCTTTTCATTGCCACATCCTTTCGAACGGCCCCTTCGCCAGAAAATCGAAGAGAGCCGCCCATGATTCTATCGTCGAATCGCGTCACCTCCAAGCGTTCCGTCACTCGAACAGGACCGCCAGCCGCTCTTTCTCGTCGGGGTCGAGCCAGTTTGGGCTGGTCCAGACCGCCAGCTCCAGGCTCTTGCGACAGGAGCATTCCTCATCGACCAGCTTCTCGTCGCTGGCCAGCAGCGCCCGGATCAGTTCGAGGGAATTGTGCGTCGCCGTTTTGAGATTGGTGATAATCTCCTGCAGCAGCGTCTGTTTGCCCTTGGATTTGTCGTGCGGCCGCCAGCAGTCGTAATCACTGGCGAGGGCCACGAGGGTGTAGCACATCTGGGCTTCCCGCGCGAGCTTGGCTTCCGGCAGAGCGGTCATGCCGATCAGGTCGGCGCCCCAGGCCCGATGCAGCCGCGACTCGGCCCGCGTGGAGAACTGGGGACCTTCCATGCACACGTAGGTGCCGTTGAGGTGAGTGGTGATATCCAGCGGAGTCGCGACGTGCACCAGTGTCTCCCTCAGCCGGCTGCAGACCGGCTCGGCCATCTCGCAGTGCACGGCCCCGAAGCCGCTGAAGAACGTGTTCGCACGCTTGAAGGTCTTATCGATGAACTGGTCGACAAGGACCAGGTTGCCGGGCGCAATCTTGTCCTGGAGCGAGCCGACGGCCCCGCTGGCAATCACGGCGTGCACCCCAAGCTGCTTGAGGGCAAAGATATTGGCGGCGTACGGCACCTCGCTGGGCGAGAGCTTGTGTCCCTCCCCATGACGGCTCAGAAATGCGATCCGCCTCTTGCCCATCGTCCCCAGCAGGATCGGCCCGCTGGGTTTTCCGAACGGCGTCTGGACCTGGCGGTATTCCGCGCCCGAAAGCTGCTTGGCGAGCGCATCACCCAGCCCCGTGCCGCCGATGATTCCGATCAGCTCCGTTGCCATATCCTTGGCCTCCTTTCTGCACCCGGCCATGATAATCGGGACGTCCGCCACCGTCGAGAGCCAAGTGCTGGCCGCAAGGACCCAAACGACCTCAGGGACCTAAGGTCGAACCGGGCGGCAACGGCGGCGTAATAGCAGGAAAACCAAATCGTTTTAAGGAGCCTGGAGAATGGATCTGGTCGTCACGGTAAAGGAAGTCAAGGGGCACTGCCCCGTTCACAGGGTCGGCGATTCCTTCGCTCTCAAAGCCTGCTATCAGCTCGTCAGCGACATTCCGGTGTGCATGCACGGCCTGGCGGCCCTGATGCCGTGGTACAATGCCCTGCGGGTCTCCGAGCCCGCCGACTGGGGCCTTGACGGAAAAACCGACAAGACCAAAGCCTACATCCAGTGCCCCGACGCCTGCCAGTACACCGACGGCGGCACCGTCGTCTACGAGATCACCAAAGTGCCGGACGAGCGTTAGACCGCCGCCTGACGAGACATTTCCGCAAGAGCCAAGAGCCTGTCCTGAACTCGATTCAAGAATCTGGGCCACGTACTGGAGAGACCTCCTATTCGCGGCCCAGATTCCCTCGACTAAGCTCGGGACAGGCTCTTCGCTTTCGGCTCAGGATTGACAGAATCCTATCGCCTGAGAATTTTCCCTCATCCGTACTATTGGGCACCTGCGATGGCAGTTGTGACCGGCGCGATGCTGCCGAACAGGCCATGGTCCCCGACGCTGCCACTGCCGGCAATCCCGGCGGTAAAGTAGAGGGTGTGGCTATCGCCGCCCTCTTTCCCGTTGCCGAAGGTCAGGCCCCAAAGACCGTCGATCGAAATAGCCTTGCCGGACGCATCCTCGAGCGGATCGAGCCACTCGCCCGTAGCCGGGTTGAACGCATTGATCCGGCCGTCCCCGAAGTTGCCGATGAGCAGGGCTCCCCCAAGCCCGCCAAAACCCGCCGGTGCCAGCGCAACGCCCCAGGGCGAATTGAGTGGGCCATCCGACACGAACCGCTTGACGAGCTGCCCGCCGGTGTCGAAAACGTTCACGTAGCCATTGCCAGAACCGGACACGTCGTCGTGCTTCGCGGCATCCTGCAAAGCGTAAGTGACGTAGAGCTGACCGCCGACGTTCTGGATATTGAACGGCGCGAATCCAGCCGGCAGAGCGGGATCGGAGAAGGAGCCGGGCAGGGTCGCGGGGCTGAAATTGGCGTCGAAGACCTCCACCTGGCCGGTGTGGAAGTTGGCCGCGTACAGGTAGTTCTTCCCGGCGCTGTTGCCTAGGGCCAGGCCCTTATACACCGCCCCCGAAGCCGAATGGTCCGCTTTCCGCACGGTGTGGGCCCCACTGTTCCAGCCAACGATGGTGCCGTCCTCCGTCGCGTAGATGAAGTGTGCCGGCAGACCGGAGCCCACCAGGAAATCGGGCGTGCCGTTGAAAACGACGCCCGTGGGGGCTGCCGGGGATGTGCCGCTGGCGGGCGGCGCGATCATCACGACCGCAGACGCGGGCAGACCATTGCCATCGTACGGGGCCGCAACACCCGCATGGTTCACGGCAATCCGGAACGGGCCGTTCGGGTCAGACGCGATTCCCCATGGGTTGCCCAGGAGCGGATCGGTCCGGGCAGCCAGACCCGGGAGGTCCGAAACCAGGTTATGCTGGACGTACGTGACGGGCAGGCCGGCAACGATTTTGAACATCTGGCCGGTGTTGCCGCGGGGACCGAGGACGGTCGATCCGAAGACGTACAGCTCGCCGATCGCGTCCTGACCGAACCCTCTGAGCCAGAAACCCGTCGGGCGATCCGCCAGGCCGATGCGCAGCTCCTGGATGACGAAGCTGGGATCGAGGTAGAAGAGCCGGGCGGTCGGCGCGGTGAACGAACCCCAATCGCCGAACACGTAGCGGCCGTGCAGACAGGGAACTCGATTGCCTCGATAGACATAGCCGCCAACCACCACGCTGCCGTCCCCGTGGTCATACTCGGCTATGGGATCGATCAAGTCAGGCGACACCGGGCGCACGGGACCGGTCACGACCTTGCCGATGTTCGCGCTGACCGAGTCGAACCAGAAGCTGCCTTCCTTGACGTTCCACCCGTAGTTGCCGCCTTTCACGATGATATCCACTTCCTCGACGGTGTTTTGTCCGGCGTCGCCGACGTACAGTTCGCCCGTGAGGTGATCGAAGCTGTAGGTGTAGGGATTGCGGAGGCCGTAGGCATAGATCTCTTGCACGGCATTCTGGCCCACAAACGGATTGTCCTTCGGGATGCCGTACTTGCCGTTGGCGGAATTGTTGCCGTTGACATCGATGCGCAGGAGTTTCCCGTAAATCCGCTGGAGGCTTTGCGCGTTGCCGCCGGGCACGTGGCCATCCGCCACGTCATTGGCGCGGCCGCCGTCGCCGAGCGAAATGTACAGGAACCCATCCGGCCCGAAGCGCAGGGTGCCGCCGTTGTGGTTGGATTGCGGTTTGTCGATGCGCAGGATTTCGCGTCGGCTTGCCGGATCGACCTGGTCAGGATGGGCGGGGTCCATCCGCCACTCGGCAATCACCGACTGGTGGTTGTTCGTTATTCCCGCCGGCATCACCGAGACGAAATCCGCCGGGCCGTTGATCGGCTCGGACGTGTAGGTGTAAATCAGCGGATGCTTCACGAAATCGGGGTGCGTTGCCAGGCCGAGCAGGCCGCGTTCGTCGTAGTTTCCCTGGGGTACCAGGCGGCTGCGCACGTCGAGCAAGGGCGTCGGCAGCTTGCCGGCCCCTTCGGTCACGACCCACGCGAGGCCCGCCTGGTCGTAGACGAACATGCGCCCGCTGCCGTCGTCCGGCACGGCCAGACCCAGAGGCGCGCTCAGACCGTCGACGATGGTCTGCAACTCGATGGTGATGTCGCCCTTGACGATGCGGTGTGGGAGGGGATCCGCGATGGGTACCGTGTTTACGGTCACCGTCACCGTGGCCGAAGTCGTGGCGGCGCCCTGATTATCCGTGGCTACCGCAGTCAGAGGATGGACGCCGGGGTACAGAGTCACCGTCTCGGTGTAGGGGCCGGGGGCAACCGACCCAAGGGAGCTCTTGTCATCGAAGAACTCTACCTTCGCCACGGTCCCATCCGTATCGGCGGCGGTGGCTTGGATCGTCAGGCTGGCCGGAGAGGTGAACGTTGCGCCGTCCGCGGGGCTGCCAATCGAGACCGTCGGTGGCACGTTGGCGGCCGCCTCCACGGTCACAGTGCCCACCATGCTCGTGAAGTGCGGGGTGCAATAATAGGGAAAGGCGCCGGCCTTGGTGAACGTGTACGAGAAAGTGTGTCCGGGAAGCAAGGACCCGGAATCCCACAGGCCGTCCGGGTGACGAACTCCGCCGGTGGTCGTCCCACTGGTGGTGGTGTGGGTGAACGAGCCCGTGTTGGTCCACGTCACCGTATCACCGACCTTGATGGTGACTTTGGCCGGCTGAAATCCAAAATCCACAATGTCAACTTTCGTGGTTGTCGCCAGGCCACAGAGTGGCCGGAACAACACGGCAAAGCAAACGGTTCGGAACAGGATACTGGTACGCGATCTCATCTTTGTGCCTCCTGATTCGCCTGGTCTGGTTTCTTGGCTGCGGTCCTTCTCTTATCCTGGGCCCGCCGGCGTTCGGGCCCCGGTTTCCGGCCGATGCCGGAGAAGGCCTCCATTTCTCACAGTGTGACAGCAAATGGGGAGACGTGCGTGGTGCCTTTGGCGCGTCCCCCCGACCGAGACGTTTGCGTTCTGCACCCGCGACTGCCCGTGACCACATTGCGTTCTTGAATGTATCATCGCAAGGATGCTAAGCCGCGGGCCGGTCATCGTCGATGGGAGGAAATCCTATTTCTTCATCGGGCAATCGCCCCTTTTTCGTATCGGGCAAAGCACTCACCCCGATCGATCGGCGTTGCCTCGCGAAGGTAGACGTGGCGGCCGATTCCATCTGGTCACTGACCGCGGGGATCGTTAGGCAGTTAGTCGGACACCCCGGAGTGCAGACACATTGACGGAGGCGGCGAAGTCCCGGCGTAGCCGGGTGGCAGCGGCAAGCACAGCCTGCGGGCGGTTTGTCCATCCGCCATCGGCAAAGCCTGTGTCGATGGCGTCTCGTCTTCGTCGCGCGGGCGGGACGCCCGCGCCACCGCCGCTGCCACCCGGACGCTCCAGATGCACTACGAAAAACTCATTCGTAATCGGTCTAAAACCGCAGTTGGACTTCTGAGGGCTCGGTCAGCGTGATGGCGAGCAATCTCTGCTGGGGATTGAAGTGAACGTTGGCCTGGCTTGGGCCGGCCGGCCTGGCGACACTTGGGGCGATCGGCCGGGCCGTCACGCCGGTCGGCTTGGCCTCGACGCCGGAGAGCAGGACGTAAAAAACCTGTCTGCCCCAGCCATCGACAGTGAATGTGACCGAATCCTTCGCCTCGTGAAGATCGCGAATGGCACAAGGCGCGTGGACGAACCAGCCCTTCGTTGTGAGCCTTTTCACATCGTACAGCGTCCCCTTGTCGAATAGCTCCGGCACGTGGGCTTGCACTGTGCCGGGATTGATGGCCGGCCCGTCCCGCATCTGCGGCCCCAGCTCGAAGACGTCCGGCAGCAGGCCTTGTCGCTTCTCGTCGCTGGTCGGCCAGGTCATCTGCAGGCCCGTGGCCGTGATGCCCTTGGCAATTGTCGCCCACGGCCCTTCCTTGTCGTACTGACTCAACAGGTGCAGAGCGGAGCCATACACCAGGCCGCACCATTGAACGGGCCGGCCGAACCACACCGGCGCCTGCCAATTCGTGGCTCCCAGCACGGCGATCGTGGCGTATGGTCCGACCTCGCCGCCGGCAGGATTGATGAGATAGACAAACGGCACGCCGGTCCACGCCCAGTAGCGGGCCGGTTCGAGATACTCCTGTTTGCCGGAGAGGATGTAGCCCAGCGTGTACGCCTTGACCAGGTGCGCCGAGGCGAGAATGTCCGGCGTGTGCAGCGGGACCTCCCACGTCTGTGCGCCGCGCGGGACCGTGTTCGCGTAGAGTGCGGTCTGCTTGTCGAGCAAGGCAAGCCCCTGCGCAATCAACTCCCGGTCCGCCGACATCGTGGCCGCTTCGAGAATTCCGGCCACATCCGCGGCGGCGTAGCCGTTCGCGTGCTTGGCGAAATGTGTCCTGGAGTAATCGACCTTTCCAGGCTGGTAGAGCTTCACGCCCTGCTCGTCGAAGTGTTTCAGCAGACCGTGGGCTTCGATCCTTCGCTGCTCGACATACGGGTAGATGCCACCGAAGATAAACGAGGCCGTGGGCGTCCGCGTGTGCGAGACCGTGCTCAGATAAGGCTGACCGCGCGGCATCTTGGTCACGGCCAGATCGCGCGCTCGGCTAAGCCGCTTCAGGAGGTCCGGGTCCCGCGCGTAATTACCCAGCCAGTCGATGTACATGGGCGCGTCGCCGGCCGGACCGGCCCTGAAGCTGTCGCCCCAGACCGCATGACGGAACAGGCCCCCCTCGTTGATCGCCGAATCCAGCCAGCCGTGGGCCAGTAGCGTGACAGCCCCGTCAAACCCGCCTTTGAACACAGGGACATCGGGCAGTCCCTGCAACTCCACGTATTTCTGAACGGCGGGCACGACCGCCCTGCCCTTACCGCCAATGATGATGGCCTGCACGGTCAGCGGCTGATTCGCTTTGAGTGGAAAGGGCGTATGGGCGACCAGATCGTTCTCAAAGCGGCTGTCGCCCACAGCCGGGGCCGTCAACGCCATCACATGTGCGCCGGAATGGTAGATGCGGTCCGGCGAATCGAACACCGCGGCTACCATGTCCGACGGTTTCCAGATCAGGCCGATGTAATGCTCCTCGTGAGACACCGCCATCAGTGGGAACGTGACCTTCACCGGATCGGGCACCCGGCGGAGGTGCTCGGCCGTGGTGACATCGGCCTCGCTGCTGCTCGGTTCGTCGTCGAGGTACTCCAGACCGGCGAAAAGGCCTTGGCTCTTTCGCTCGCCGAACGTGCCCAATCCGGGAAAAAGCGTCAGCCAGGGAAGGTGAACAACCTCTCTGTCCTTGTCAACAGTAACGGTCGTCTCCACGGTTATCGTTCCCGCCTTCTCACCCACCTTGAACCGGCGCGTCATCTGCCATTGCGCGCCGCCGCTGTCTTTCAGGGTCGCCTGACAGATGATCCCACTTGCGGTGGAGGAGGTGCTTGCCTCGCGTAGAGTCAACCATTCCGGCTGGTCATTGAGCATCAGGCCGATCTTCTCGCCGGTGTGGCCGGCGGCCATCTCCCTGCTGTTGACTTGGACCACAAAGTTGCCCCAGCCTCCCTGATAATGCTCCAGAATCAGCTCGCCCGAGTGGACGGACACTGGTTCAGCCGTTCCTTTGCTTGGCCTTTCGGGAGGCTCGAATTGCGGCGGTACCACCGGCGAAAGCGTCTCCACCTGAATGGAGCCGACCACGATGTGTCCCTCACTGGCGGCGGGATCGAGACGGAACCGCGTGCCCTGTCCGAGCGACTCTCGGATAAGCAGCGAGTATTCGTGCCACCGGCCATCGTTCTGCACCGTGAATCGCACGGAGTGGCCGGCCTGAAACGTGCCGCCGTCAAAGAGCTCGCCGGATGAGTCCGCGTCCGATTTCATGCGCACGCGAACGCGGATCATTCCCGCGCCGGAAAGGTCCACCGCCGGCCCCTCTATCCACGGGTCGTTCCCCCTCGATTGGAACGCAAGACCTTCCGACGAGACGGCCAGATTCTGCACGTATTGATTGCCCTGCCACCCCTGCATTCCCTTCGTGAAATCCCACGTCACGACCACTTTGCCCCATGTCGCGGTCGGGAGCATTGTGATGAACGCGAGCAAGACAACCATCGAAGGGGTGTTCCCGTGGAGAGTCAGGGTATTGGTTTTGCGAATGCCAGTCATGCGAAACCTCCATTTTCTGCAAGCAGTCAAACTCGAACCTGAGTCGCCGGGTAGTATAATTGGCTGTATGAGCTTGGAACAAGAGATTAAGGATAAAGCCCTGGAGCTTGGTTTCGATGCGGCGGGCATCACGGACGCCTCGCCTATCGGCCAGGAGCAGATCGAGCATTTCGAGGCGTGGCTGCGAGCCGGCTATGCCGGACGGATGGACTACATGCATCGCAATCTGGAGAAGCGGGTCAATCCGGCGCAGCTCCTCGACGGGGCGAAAGCGGTGATTGTGGTCGCCCTCGGCTACAAACCTCGCCAATCGACGGCGGATGGCGGATTGGGGATTGCGGATTTGCTTACGCACAACGATTCTCTCGTCGGCAAAGTGGCCCAGTACGCCCAATATGAGGACTATCATCCGTTTATGAAGTCTCTGTTGGCCGGGTTGGCCAACCTCATTCGGTTGCAGGCTGGTCCGAGCCACCGATTCAAGGTTTGCGTGGATTCCGCGCCTCTGGCGGAGAAGGCCTTGGCCGCCCGCGCGGGCCTGGGCTTCATCGGGAAAAATCACCTGCTTATCCATCCCCGGCTCGGTCCGCAGGTCCTGCTCGGCGAGATTGTCACCACGCTGGCCCTGCACCCCGATGAGCCTGGCCAGGGGGCTTGCGCGAACTGCGAGCGCTGCATCGGGGCCTGCCCGACAGGCGCCCTGCGAGCCGACGGTTTTCTCAACGCACGCAAGTGTATCAGTTGCCTGACGCAATACGGCTCGGAGAATGGTCCGGGTCAAGCCACTGGCGGCTGGCTCTTCGGCTGCGATGAATGTCTGCTGGCCTGTCCCTGCAGTGACAGCGCCCCAGCCCGTGCCAACCAGCACTTCAAGCACTACCCCGAAAGGGCCCGACTGAAGCTGCAAGAGTTGCTCGAACTCGCCCCCGATGCGTTCGAGGCACGATTTCCCGACTCGCCCATCCGACGTCCTGGCCTCGAACACCTCAAATGCGCCGCACGGACCTGCCTGCAAACCCACAAGGCTTACGAATGAGCAGGTCGTCATCTGTCATGGGGAGTCCCTGAACCGCTTCGCTACGTGTCTCCGCGCAGTCTTCGGCCTTGGTCGAAATGACAGTACGTACATGCAGGTTGCTGAGACGGGGGAGGTGGGGTGCGTCACGGTGCCAGGAAGATGTCGGTATCGGAGGACGGAAGCTCGCAGCCGCAGACTTCCGTGCCGCAGGACATGCCACGAATGATGTAGATATCGTCTTCCGAGATGCTCGTATGCCTCTCTCTGACGAACTCGACGGAGCCGTCATGCAACAGGGCGTTCTGGCCCCGATAGCCGTGGCTCGTGCTGTTGGATGTGATCAGTCTCTCGCCCAACGGCAGCCTCAATGACACCGTGAAGTCCGACGGCAATCCTTCCGAGAGCGGGTTCAAGTCCGCCATGAGCACGGTTTTCCGCGTCAGGTCCCGCTCGCTGGATGTCGGGCAGCCGATCCGCATGCTGAAGTGAATATAGGCTTGGCTGGGGAAATCACTGAAATCCTGGATGGGGAAGCCGTCGAAGTTGATCGGGTGCTCCCCGCGTCGCCCCGGGCAGAGGAACCGATTCGGCTCCACATAACCGCCCCTGACCAACAGCCACGGCCGCCGGGTGTTGGAGTGGTTCTCCTTGCCCTGGTAGCCCACTTTCCACCAGGGTGACCCGGGCGCCGT